>Ga0180009_10000210_pt1 | contig 89379 bp, 80 predicted proteins | sample OS_PC_MetaG_FD_123537 | JGI IMG/M metagenome (GOLD analysis project Ga0180009, IMG submission 123537) | Groundwater microbial communities from the Aspo Hard Rock Laboratory (HRL) deep subsurface site, Sweden - OS_PC_MetaG | ecosystem: Environmental > Aquatic > Deep subsurface > Groundwater... | reverse complement strand
TTGGTGCCGCCGAGTCATCTTTAAGATGACGGTTCGGGAGGACAGAAGACCCTCACTCCGACCCTCTCCCAGGGGGAGAGGGCCCGGGCGAGGGGGGAGATTACATAAAGTGCCTAGCGCTCCACCCCGCCGAAGGCGGGTTCGCGGAAGCGATACCCAAGGGGGCAGCCCCGATATCGGAACCAGTTTCTAACCCCAATAACCTTTCGGCTTGCCAGAAGGCCGGGTACTCGCAATGTCCGGGTTGAAAGCGAATTGGTATGAAATCAATCGGCGGGGTCTGATCTTTTATATCATTTTCGGCGGCGTATCAGGCTTATCCGCCAACACCGCCCTGTCCTTATACAAATCCAGGCGCGGCCAACCGCGGATTTTTCTGGATTTTAAAATATAATCGATTAGTTATATCGTTGGAGCGGGACAGGCGTCCATAAGACGCAACAAACCGCCAACCTTTCGGTGACGGCCTGTTGCCTGCTTACCTAGGTAAAAAAACTAATTGGTCAACCGACGCGTGATCCGCCTTTTAATGGTGGGTCGGGGTCCCGTGGTGAGCCGGAGTCACCGGACTATACTGCTGCGTCTCTTCGGTGGTGGACTGGGTCGCTATCGCGACCAGGGCCAATGCGCCCACACCAACCAGAATCGCTCCGCCAAGGCCAATGCCGCCCAGAACACCGCCGCCAGCCGCGCCAGCGCCAGCACCAGCGCCCGTGCCACCCGCGCCACCCGCCTCAGCCGCAGCCAGGGTCGGGACCAACGCCAGAACCAGGGTCAAAAGAACCGCTACAACACCCATTCTCATTTTTTTCATAAAAAATCCCCTCCAGGCTGTTAAATCCTCGTTGTATGAGATAATATCAACACCCCCTAGAGTTGTCAAGCCTTTTTTCCAAATGCCTTTTCATTTTTGTTGTAATTTCCCGAGCCTCGACGCAGAGGGCCCGAAAAGGCCCGTTTAGCCGAGCCTAAAGGCAACATGCTGTAACTTATCACAATTAATACTTTCACACCCGTATGACGCCGATCCCGCCGGGTGTTCCGAGAGGGCCTGATCCCGTTCATGTCCGATCGCCCCATTCAAAAAAAAGCGTTTCGAGCCAGGGCCCTCGTAGACGGCTCCGGCCCGGGGGCGGGCAAACGGGTCCCGGCGCCGTGTCGGGGGGATTCGGGGTGATAGATATGCGACCGGTTGATTTCAATAAGGAATTCTGGCATACCCCGGTTCCCGGAATCCTCCGGTGTAATCTTTGGCCTTCTTGAGCAGCATGTCGTTGGCCTGTTCCACGTTTCTGAGGCCCAGGTCCCAAAAGTCCCTGCCCCGGGCCAGAAAAGTCTCTCCATGCGGATAGTGGGAGGACTCGGGGTCATAGCCCGGGTATATCCAGCGCCAGGTCGAGTCCACCAGGTACCATTCCCGTTCCAGGAAGACTTCCAGGAAGCTGTGTCCGGCCGGAATGCCCAGGTCGTTTTCCCGGCTGCGCTCCATCCAGGCGGCGTTGGCCGTAACGACGAGTCGGGTCGGGATGTCCAGGGCCCTGAGGATGGCGAGTTCAGCCAGGGCGAATTCGCTGCATCCACCCAGGGTGCGGGATTGGAAAAGTTCGTCTGCCGTGCGCGTGAACTGGCGGTCGTTGAGCCAGGCGTCATACTTGAAGCAGGTCCAGATGTACCCGAGGCCCTGGTAAAGCCGTTCTCTTCGGCTGCCGTGGGACAGACTCCCGGCCACTTCCCGGATCGCCGGAGTAATGATGCTCTGCGGTCCGGGTTTCAACCATTCGGCCACTTCAGGGGTCAGGGCCAGGTCCTTGTCCGGGAGAGGCTGCAAGGGGTCGTAGCGGACCACGTCCCCGGAGCAGGTCCAAAAACAACAACCTAAAAAAATCAATAAAACAGCCGATCGGGCTGTTCGCCCCAATCGTCTGTCCATCCTGATCATGTCAAGGTCCGAGCGCTGACTGCCCAATCCCGCCCTGTCAATCGAATTCCGGGGGCATGCTCATCAGGGACAGACCGGGTCCGACGCCGTTCAGGACGCCTCCGGCCAGCCCGATGCTGACCGGCAAAGAGACAGAGGCCGCCAAACCGGTCATGGCGAAGGAGGTGGACAGCGGCCCGACCAGGACAGGTCCGCCGATCATACCGGAGAAACTGACCGTGGTTCCCGGACCGGTGACGACGATCGTCATCAAGGAACCGATCTGGGCATGGGCCTCCCGCAAGGGGTTGAGGTCCCCGAACAAGGAGGCCAGCCAGTTCGGACAGGAGGAGACCGGTTCGGTTTTGGGTATGACGGCCAAGGCGAAATCCGAACCTCGAACACCGGCCACTGCCGTAGGAGTTTTGACCATGAGGTCTGAATCATAGCCCATACGCAGTTTGGAGGCGATCAATCGAATCTTGCCGAACAAAAGGCTGAAGGTCGAAGCCCGCTCGTCCTTGTTCGGATCGTAAATACTTTGATCGATAACGAGCTTGGAATAAGGCGACACGGAAATCGCGCTTTTATCACTAAACTGGGCGCGAATCCGGGCGCGCTCTCCGGTGATCAAAACGTCGCGGCTGAACAGGGGCAGGTTTTTCTTGGCCTCGTACACCACGGCCGCATTATGATGGCCCAACAGGCCCTCCCCCTGAACGAGTTCGACCTGACCGATCGTCCGGCCGGCGCCCGGTTCAAAGCCCGGGGCCACCTTGACCCCCGGGGGCAAAAGGGCTTCGGGGGGTTTGACATCTTCCAGGAGCAGCTTGGCGATCCTGTCACCCGGTTTCGCGCTTTCCTGAGCCCCGGCTTGTAGCGCGCAACCCAGCAAAACGAGACAACATACTCCTACTATAATAGCCGGTTTTTTTTTCATGCCTACCTCCCCAAAAAAATGGTTTCGGATTGGCGGCTTGACCTCGATAGGCGAGATCAGCCGGGTTTGATGTCTATATTCGATATTAATGTAATCAGCCTCGACGCGGATTGTCAACCCCTTGCTCGACTCTCTTCCGCGACTCTCGAAGGCCTGCCGGGCGGCAGGAATCGAATCGTGATGAGACCAGGATTGCATGTTCTTTTAACGCGTATCTTGCATTCGGATCGGCGGTGAAGCCAAGAAATAATCAGCGAAACGCGGACTTGAACCTTTTTTCGGCCGCGGGCGTATTACCCGGATTTCTCACCCGCTTCCTGCCGCGGCCGGGCAATCTTTGCTGCAACGCTCGTTTCGCTAATGATTTCTCGACCTCGCTACGGAACCCGGCGAGAAATCCGGGTTAACGGATACGTCGAGGTGAAAATGCGGAAAACGAGCGAAGCGGTGAACCTTACCGGAACCCGGGTCAGTCCCCGCCTTTGTCTTCCTGGATTTTGGCCCACAGGGTTTTGGCCCGGGCGCGGGTGTTGAGGATGTACGGGGCGGCGGACTGGGCCGTGGCGATCCGGTCGTCCAGTTCCATGGCCTTGAACCGCTCGACCACCCGTTCGATGTCGCCGGCTTCCTCGACCAGCATCCTTTCCATGGCGGCCGTGTATTCGGCGGCCTGTTGCATGGATCGTTCCAGATGCGTCCGGGCGTCGGGACCGGTGAAGACGAATCCGTGGCCCTGGCAGAGCACTTCCGCCTCGAATGAGGCCAGACGGCGCAGCGAGTTCATATACGTCTCGTAGTCCACCAGGAACTCGGTCATGATGTACCCGTTGCCCCGGTCGCACCCCGCGGCTTCGGAGGCCACGAGTATCTTTTTTTCCGCAATCCAGTACGAGGTGAAGTCCCAGGTGTGGCCCGGAGCGGCGACGGCCTGGACCGATGTCCCGTTGCCCAGGTCCACGACCTGGCCGTCTTCGAGGGCCCCGTCCAGGGTGAAGGGGGCGAAGGGCGCCTCGTGGAGGGGTTCGATCCCCTGGGCCCGCAGCAGTTCCAGGGCCCCGGCGTTCAACTCGGTCATGACCCGGACCGCGCCGGGACGGGTCATGACCTGGCCGACCCGGGGGGCGGCCAGAATCCGCATGTCCGGCCAGACCGCCTTGAAGTGGGCGGCCCCTCCCAAGTGGTCGAAGTGGGAATGGGTCAGGAACAGAAAAGCGGGCGTCCGGTCGCCGAGGACCTCCTTGATGGCCCGTTCGTGCAGGCGGGCCATGGGGGTCTGGCTCGAATCGAAAAGGGCCGGCCGGGGGCCGTCCAGGAAATAGACGGGCAGGCGCGGGTCTCCGAGCACGTAGAAGTCGTCCGTGATTTGGCCGATCCGGTCGATGCGCATGATGCTCCTTGTCTGCTTATGATTCGGGGCGCAGGGCGGGGGCCGCGAAGGCGTCCCGCAGGCCTTTTTTATAGATTTTGCCCGAGCCGGTCTTGGGCAGTTCCGGGACAAAGTCGATGGACCGGGGCGCCTTGTAATGGGCCAGCCGCCGGCGGCAGAACTCGATCAGTTCGTCCGGGCCGGCCCGCTCTCCGGGCTTGAGGGCCACCACGGCCCGGACCGTTTCGCCCCACTTGGGGTCGGGCGCCCCGAACACGGCCGCCTCCAGGACGGCGGGATGCTCGTAGAGCACGTTTTCGACTTCGGTCGAGTACACGTTTTCGCCGCCGGTGATGATCATGTCCTTTTTGCGGTCCACGATGTTGACGTACCCTTCGGGCTCGATAACGGCCAGGTCGCCGGTCATGAGCCAGCCGTCGCGGAAGGCCCCGGCCGTCTCTTCCGGTCGGTTCCAGTAACCCGGCGTGACCGAATCGCCCCGGACCCATATCTCTCCCACCTCGCTGTCGTCGGGCTCGACCGGCGTACCGTCGGGCCGGACGACCTTGAGCTGCACGGTGATGAACTCCCGGCCGGTGCGGGACTGGTACCAGAATCGCCGTTCCGGAGGCAGGGGCCGCAGATGAGCCTTGAGCAGGCTCAGGGTCAGGTAGGGGCTGGTTTCGGTCATGCCGTAGGTCTGGACGTACTCGCAGCCGAATGTCTCCATGATCCGCCGGACCACCTCGGGAGCGATGGGCGCGCCGCCCGAGAGGATGCAGCGCAGGCCGGGGTATTCGGCTTGGGCCGCGCCGGGCAGGTTGATGAGCATGTTGAGCATGGTCGGAATCATGTTGCTCAAGGTCACGCCCTCGCGGCGGATGATATCGAGCACGCGTTCCGGATCGAAGCGGGGCAAGACCACGTGCCGGCCGCCGGCCAGGGTCAGGGCGAAGACGGCCCAGGCGTCGGCCAAATGAAAGAGCGGGGCCACGTGGGCCCAGACGTCGGCGTCGGTCAGGTGCAGTTCGGCCACCGCGCCCAGGGCATGGGTGACCACGTTGCGATGGGTCAGCATGACCCCCTTGGGCCGGCCGGTGGTCCCGCTGGTGTAGTAGAGATGGGCCACCTCGTCGTCGCCCCCGGACCGGGGCGGCATCCGGTTCCCGGCCGATTCGAGGGCCGCTTCGTAGTCCATGGCCGGCCGGCCGGCCAGAGCGTCCGGTCCGGAACCGATCCAGACGATGCGTTCGACCGATCCTTCCGGCATGTTGAGCGTCTCGTCCAGCCTGTCGGCAAAGTCCGGGCCGGCCAGCAGAAGCCGGGCCGCCGAGTCCTGAAGAATGAACGCGGTCTCGCGGGGAGCCAGACGGATGTTGACCGGATTGAGGATCAGGCCGGCGTACGCGGCGGCGTAATAGATTTCCATGAACTCGAGGGAATTGCAGTCGATGACCGCGATCCGGTCGCCCGGTTCCAGGCCCTGGCCCAGGAAATAGTCGGCCAGCCGCAGGGCCCGTTCCCGGAACTCGAGATAGGTCCGGCGTCGATCGTCCTGGACCGCGGCGGTCCGGTTCGGCCACAGCCGGGCGGCCCGGTCCAGGGTCTCGGCAATGTGCATGTCTATCGATCCTTCTTGAAGACGAAGTCCGTCCGGCCGCCCTTGAATACCCGGACCGCGGTCCAGGTCTCGTTGAGCACGAAGGAAGCGATGCAGCGCGGCATTTTCGAGACGTGGCAGGCGGTCTTGTGGCGCATGCCCAGGCCGGGTTCGACCTTGGCGTTGATGTCCGTGTCGGCCAGGACGTCCAGGGCCGCGATCTGGCCGGCCCCCCGATCGATGACGATGGCCCCGTCCCGGTCCGGGTGAGCCAGGTCCAGCAGGAAGTTGGGGAAGTCCTTGTCCATGACGTAGCGCGGCTCCTGTCCGGCCAGCGGGTTCTGGCCTTCCCGGTAAGCGAACTCGTCGATGTCCTGGCCGTAATAGTCCCCCAGGAGAATCAGGAGTCCGTGCTCCTTCTTGGGCGTGGTCTTGGTCATGGCCATGAGCGTGTCGAGTATGATCTGTTCGTATTCCGCGATCCGCTTGTTGGCCTCCAGGATTTTGGTCAGGTTGACCTTGCCGTCCGAATCGGCCATGGCTGTCCTCCTCGAGCGGGTATTCCTCACGTGGCTCTCGCCATCACCGGCCCCGGGCTCCATGCCCCGGTCGCCGGGCGCCCGAAACCTTGATCGGGCCGCCGGAACTCCCGCCCCTGTTCATTTTGGTCCTGTTTTTATACTACGCCCCGGCCGGCGGCTCAATAGAAATATAGGGATTCGGGCGGGTTGGGGGGCGGGGTTAGCGTATGATAGCATGCTAAATGTCAGATCAGTTGTTGATAGAAAGTTCAGGCACCGAAAAAATGGCCTTACTCTTTGAGGCTAGGTTTATTCCTCGAACCCAGCTATTTGAGCAGACATGGCGGGGACATCCCGAATGGCTGCCTGTCAGAATCATCGCCCTTCCTCTATTGGGCGAAGATTGGCGACTCAGAACCTAGTTTATCGCAGATACAGGCATTTGACTCCATACTCGACCTTCAAGTACCCGTCCAGTACTCTTCTTATTTACTCCTCCCCATTGCTTGAAAAAGAAAGGGACTCCCGCCTCTAAACATTGATCTCTAACATCCTCGACCCAAACTGATTTCATCGGCCTTGCGCCAGGACCTGACTCTCCGCCGACTATTACCCAATCAATCCCTGAAAGGTCAATTTTTTTTAATGGACCCAACATTGGTTCAATGGAAATAAATTTCAGTTCAGCGCCTGTCTGGCGCAGTTGGTCTATCCTGTGAATGAAATTAGTATTTTCCACACTGACGCCCATCCAAATGTGCTTATTCCAGGAAAGGTCCACATCCATAGCCAGCAAACGCTCAGACCTTTTAGTAAGAATCTGGTAGGTATGCCAGTTGGCGATGTTCATAGCGGTAAAGACCTTGTGGACAAACTCTCCCGGAACGTCTTCGTGGAACAAATCACTCATCGAGTTGACAAATATGAGGCGAGAAGATTTCCATTTGAAGGGTATGATTAGTGAAGACTCGTGAACTGCAAGCTGAAAGCCCTTGACATAGTTAGGATGACCGGTTGCTTGAAGTCGTCGTGTCATCCTCTCGGCATAGCAGTTCTTACACCCGAGGCTGATTTTTGAACAGCCGGTCGTTGGGTTCCAAGTAGCCTCCGTCCATTCTATTCCTGAATTACTGGACATTGGCCTCTCCTGCCTTCTCATATTTACTCAGAATAGAGCTAGCTATTTTGGCTCCAATCTCATTATTTGACGCAAAAAAGAGATAATAAATCGTCCTCCCTATGCTGTTTTTCATTGGAATCGGCTTCGGCACAAACTTGAAACCGGCCACATCATGTAGTCTATATCGGTAAGCTTCCACCACGGCCTCATTAGAAACCTTGTCTTCGAGATCTAAATCAGGAAAAAGAACGCCCTCACGAGGGATATAACAAGCGGCGCGCCAAGAGTCATCTCCCCAAAAGGCATTCATCCTTTGTTTTTGGCTTTCAATAACCTTCTCGGGGTTATTCCAAAGAACGTTCATGTTAGCATCCATAATCATAAAATTCAGGAATATTTCTATTGTTCCCATCTCACCCGCTGTTTGCACCACCGACCATTTTGGGTTTAGGTCATACGGATCCAGAAGGCAGAGGGCGCGACGATAATCTTTGTATTGACATTGCGGAAACACGTCCTTTATGAGCACCTCATTACAATCTCCCTGATACACAAAGACATTAGAGCGACCTTCCGCCAGTTCGTTTAGGCGATCAGCTCTACGCCCATCCATGTCTACGAAGTGAAAAAAATCAAACTGAGGCTCGGTTTTTAGAGCAATAGCAGGGCTTCCAGGTATCAGTTCACCGGTTGCTTTCGATTTATGCTCACCAGGACCGGCAAATCCATCTATATATGCAAAACGTAGCCATCGTTGGTTACCCAAAATAGTTGTGTATGACCGTGAATACTCCTCGATGATTCTGAGTTTCATCTCGGTCCAACGACCGACTTCATCAATCTTATGTTCAGGCAATTTCCCTCATCCTTAATGAATAAGTCCCGGATGGCGGTCATCGCGTTCAAGGGGCTTCGGTCCTAATGAAACGCCGCCGGCCGGAGTCGCCATGGTTGTTCACCGCTGGTTACCAAAGCAATTAAGCCACAAGTACTCTGGCCTGCGTTCCTTTCTTGTCCGATTTGGCGATGGGAGTAAAATAAGCCCTGACTCTGCTGCCGGGGACAATTTCGCTGGTGATGCCCTCCTCGTCAAACCGAAAATATTTCACAGGCTCCTCAGAGGACGAATTGGTTACCGGGTTTTCAATGACAACCTGTCTCATTCAAGCCTTTCGTATTCCAAGGAGTACCAGGACAAACTCCAAGAACCAATTGAATATTTAAGATATTTTAGCCTAAAAGACAGGAAGGGGTCAAGAATAAAAGGCAAGAGCCGCGTACATAGCCTCCCGGGTCAGGCGCGGGTGTTCGGCCAGAATTTGTTCTTCGGTCTCACCGGCCGCCAATTTTTCCAGGATCAATTCCATGGGAATTCGCGTCCCTCTGACTGCGGGCTTGTCGGTCATGATTTCAGGATCGACCTCGACCCGGTCCCTTGGCATCGACCGCTTGTCGTGGGCGGATAATTGATTTAAGAAATCCTACCTGATTCCGGGACGGTTGCCAAGGACCCGTCTCGGCTCCCCCGGGACCATCAGAAAAGAATTCCATTTCGGGTCGGGCTGACATATGATCTGTCCTGCCGCCATGGCTGAGAGGACTGTCCTTGGAGTTCATTGCCGACCTGCACATCCATTCCCGTTTTTCCCGGGCCACGGCCCGCAATCTGAACCTGCCGACCCTGGACCGGTATGCGTCACGCAAGGGCCTTTCCGTGATCGGCACGGGCGACCTGACCCACCCGGCCTGGCTGGCGGAGATCGAGGAACAGCTCGAGGAGGCGGAGCCCGGCCTGTACCGGCTGCGGCCCGGCCTGGCCCTGGAACCGGGCGGCGGAGGGGCCCGCTTTCTGCTTTCGGCCGAAATTTCGAGCATCTACAAGAAGGCCGGCCGGGTGCGCAAGGTTCACAGCCTGATCCTGCTGCCGGACCTGGCCGCGGCCCGGCGGCTGCACGAACGCCTGGACGCCATGGGCAACGTGCGTTCCGACGGCCGGCCCATCCTGGGCCTGGACGCGAAAGACCTGCTGGAAATCTGCCTGGAGATTTCGCCCGAGACCTTTTTCATTCCGGCCCACATCTGGACGCCCTGGTTTTCGCTGCTGGGTTCGAAAAGCGGCTTTGATTCGGTGGAGGCCTGTTTCGAGGACCTGAGCGGCCACATCCACGCCCTTGAAACCGGGCTGTCATCGGACCCGGCCATGAACTGGCGGCTTTCGGCCCTGGACCGGTACGTGCTGATTTCCAACTCGGACGCCCATTCGCCGGACAAGCTGGGGCGGGAGGCCAACCTGTTCGACACGGAGATGTCCTACCCGGCCATGGTCCGGGCCATGCGGGGCCAGGGCGGGTTCGGGGGGACCTTGGAGTTTTTTCCCGAGGAGGGCAAGTATCACCTGGACGGGCACCGCAAGTGCGACCAGCGGCTGGACCCGGAGGAGACGGACCGCCTGGGGGGCCTCTGCCCGGCCTGCGGCCGTCCGGTGACCGTGGGGGTCATGAACCGGGTCCTGGAACTGGCCGATCGCCCGGACGGTCACCGGCCGGACGGAGCGGCGGGATTCACGAGCCTGATCCCCCTGGCCGAGGTCCTGGGCGAAGCGTTCGATGTAGGTCCGAAAAGCAAACGGGTCCAGGCCGCGTACGAGGAACTGCTGGCCGCCCTGGGGCCGGAGCTGGATATTTTACGCCGGGTCCCGCTCGATGACATCCGCCGGGTCGGCGGGGACCTGCTGGCCGAGGGGCTGGACCGGATGCGCCAAGGCCGGGTCCGGGCCGAGGCCGGGTATGACGGCGAGTTCGGGACGATCCGTCTTTTCGAAGCCGGCGAACGGGAGCGCCTGGGGGGCCAGACCGGCCTGTTCCAGGCGGCCCGGCCATCCGCCGGCCGGACAAAACGGAAGGCCAGTCCCGAGAAGCCCCCCCAAAAATCGCGCTCCGTCAAAAGCAGGCCCAAGCCCCCTCCCCTGCTCCGCCCGGGCGACGCCCTGCTGGACGACCTCAACCCGGCCCAGCGGGAGGCGGTGACTTATGGCGGCGGACCGTTGTGCATTGCGGCCGGCCCGGGCACGGGCAAGACCCTGGTTTTGACGCGGCGAGCGGCCTGGCTGGTCCGGGAAGGCACGGCCCGGCCCGACCGGATACTGGGCCTGACCTTCACCCGGCAGGCGGCCGCCGAGATGTCCGGCCGCCTGGCCCACGCCCTGCCCTTCGGGCCGCCGATCAACGGTCTGCCGGTCATGACCTTCCATGCCCTGGGCCTGCGGCTGCTCTCGGAGAGCACGGGCCGGGAGCTGAAGGTCCTGCCTGAAGACGCGGCCCTGATCCTGGCCAAGAAGGCGGCCCAGGGATCGCCCTTCAAGACCCGCGATCTGTCCGTCCGGATTTCCCTGGCCAAGCAGGGAATGAAACGGCCGGAAGACCTGGAGGACCCCGAGCTGGCCCGGGCCTGGGAACGGTACGAAGCAGGGCTGGCCCAGGCCGAGGCCATGGATTTCGACGACCTGGTGGTCCGGACCGTGAGGCTGTTCGAGACCTCGCCCGATTTTCCGGCCGCCATTCGGGAACGCTGGCCCTGGCTGTTGATCGACGAATACCAGGACGTCAACCAGGCCCAGTACCGCCTGACCCGCCTGCTGGCCGGAGAGGGCGCGCCCGACCTGACGGTGATCGGCGACCCGGACCAGGCCATTTACGGCTTCCGGGGCGCGGACGCGGCCTACTTCCAGCGTTTTGCCGAAGACTATCCCTCGGCGGCGCGAATCCGCCTGACCCGGAACTACCGTTCGACGCCGGCCATCCTGGCGGCCTCGGCCCAGGTCATCGGCCACAACCCGGGGCGGGAGCGGGCCGAACTGAACGGCGACCGGGACGGTCCGGCCAGGATCACCATGGCCGAGATGGCCACGCCCCGGGCCGAAGCGGAATACGTGGCTTCGCGGATCGAAAGACTGCTGGGCGGGACCAGCCACTTCGCCCTGGACTCGGGGCGGGCCGATGGCGGCCGGGACTCGGACCTGACCCTGGCCGACGTGGCCGTGCTGTACCGGCTTCACGCCCAGGCCCCGCCCCTGGCCGAGGCCCTGGAACGGGCCGGCCTGCCTTTCCAGCAGGCGGGGCAGGAGCCGTTGCGGGAAACGGACGGCCTGGATTTCGCGGCGGAAAAAATCAGTTTGCTGACCATGCATGCGGCCAAGGGACTCGAGTTCGAGATCGTCTTTATCGTCGGACTCGAATCGGGCATCCTGCCCTACGAACCGCCCCGGAAGGACCCGGCCGACACGGCCGAGGAGCGTCGCCTTTTCTACGTGGCCCTGACCCGGGCCCGGCGGCAGCTCTTCCTGACCCGCAGTCTGACCCGGACCTTGTACGGCCGGAAGGCCAAGCCCGGCCCCTCCCCTTTTCTCGACGAAATCCAGGCCCGGCTGAAGGCCGCGGACAAGCTGCCCGACCGGCCCCTCAAACCCAAGGTGGTGCAACTGGGGCTTTTCGATTAGTCCGAACCCGGCACGACCAAACGCGGGAGGATGACCATGACCCGACGCGCCTTTTTAACCTTCTTCATCGGCCTTTTCTTCCTGACGGCCGTCCCGATCATGACGGGCCGGGCCGAGGCGGAGAACGCCAAAAACCTGCCGACCGTGGTCCTGGTGGCCACGGGCGGGACCATTGCCGAAAAAAAGGACCCGGACACGGGCGCGGTCGTTCCGTCACTTTCCGGCGAGGACCTGGTCAAGACGGTACCCGGCCTGGGGGACCTGGCCCGAATCCGGGTCGAGCAGATATTCAACCTGGACTCTTCCGAGATGAGTCCCGAGCGCTGGCTGGAGTTGAGCCGGGAGGTGGACCGGATTCTGGCGGACCCGGAGGTGGCCGGGGTGGTGGTGACCCACGGCACGGACACCATGGAGGAAGGCGCATACTTCCTGGACCTGACCCTGACGAGCGACAAGCCGGTGGTCTTTGTCGGGGCCCAGCGCAGCGCGTCGGACCCGTACACGGACGGGCCGGACAACATCCGGGACGGCGTGACCCAGGTCGTCTCGCCGGAGGCCAGGGGTTTCGGCGTGACCGTGACCATGAACCAGTACATCCACCCGGCCCGGGACGTGCGCAAGACCCATACCGGCAACGTGATGAGCTTCCGCTCCGGTGAAAAGGGCTGCCTGGGCTACGTGGCCCTGGGCCGGGTGGAGGCCTACCGCCTCCCGATCCGGGAAAGGCCCCTGCCCCGGCCGGAGAAACTGCCCCGGGTGGACCTGGTGGCCGTGTATTCCGGATCGGACGGCCGCCTGTTGCGCCATTCCGCGGACACGGGCGCCGAGGGGCTGGTCGTCGAGGCCTTCGGACTGGGCAACGTGAACACGGATACGGCCGAGGCGATCCGTTACGCCCGGTCCAAGGGCATCCCGGTGGTCGTCTGCACCCGGGTCTATTACGGCCGGACGGCGGCCGTGTACGGAGGCGGGGGCGGCGGCGAAACGCTCCGGGAGATGGGCTGCCTCTTCGGCGGGGACCTGACGGCGGCCAAGGCCCGCCTTCGCCTCATGCTGGCCCTGGCCCGGACCCGGGACGCCGCCGAGCTGGCCGGGTATTTTCAATAAGTAAATCCATCATTCCCGGCCCGAACGCTTCGAGGCCGGCTCGTTCATAGGCTTGTAGTTACCGGTCGGCCAAGGCATCCCCGTTCGAAAGGAGCCGGGTCATGAGCGCAGAAAAAGCCGCCTCCCCTTTCCGCCAGATGAAGATGGAGCCCGAACACTGGACGGACTCCAAAGAGATGCAACGGGTCATGCACAGCCTGCCCGGCCTTTTTAGGGCCGTTTTGCTCGAGATGCTGGACCGGCCCTTGAGCCGGCATGAAATCCGGGATTTCATCAGCCACATGGACCTGGGCGTCCGGGCCTCCGACCGCCTGGGGAAAGCGCACCTGGAGTTGGAGGCGCATTTGAGCCGGGCGATCGAACTGGAGGTCCTGGAGGAACGGGAAGGCCTGTATCATCTGACGGCCGGCGGCCGGGAGATGGCGGAGTACATGGAGCGGGTCATCCCGGTTTTCATGAAATGGGCCTACTCGCCCGAGACGGTCACCTCCCTGACCATCTGGGTCCACGTCGTCCTGAGCGTGGTCAAGCTGGGGGTGGGGGTTTTGTCGAGGTCGGCCGGTCTGATATCCGACGGCATCGACAACGCGGTGGACACGGTTTCTTCGCTCCTGGTCTGGCTGGGCATCAAGTACGATCGGGTCCGGCTGGCTTCCGTCTTCATGACCGTGGCCATGTTCGGGTCCGTGGGCGCGGTGGCGCTTGCCGCGGCGGACAAGTTCATCCATCCCGAGCCCGTCCGGGAGGGCGCTCTGGCCATTGGGGTTTCGCTGGCCTGCGGCCTGGTCATGCTCGGCCTTTCATCCTACCAGTACGTGGTCGGCCGAAGGGCCTCGAACCTGGCCGTCATGTGCCAGGCCGTGGACTCCCGCAATCATTTCCTGACCTCGCTCCTGGTCGGAACGGGCATTGCGTTTTCCTTTCTGGATCAACTCTGGCATACGGTCTGGCTCTACTATGCCGACGCGGCCGCCTCCGTCGTCATCGGGCTGCTGATCCTCCGCAGCGCGGTGGAACTGTTTCAGGAACTGTTCCGACCCGCCGATGAGGAGGCCGACGTCAGCCATTTCATGAAAAAGGCGATGGAACGGCGTCAGGAAGCTATCCTGTTTGACTGGCTCAAAGGCCAGCTTCATTCCCGCTCGATGACGACCGAGGAGTTGGAGTCGAGATTCGCCGAAGACTTCCGGGCCAGGCCGCCCCGGGCCGTGCTTCTGTCCGGCATGGGTTTTCATCCGGAGAGCGAGGCCATCCTCCACGAGTACCTGGACCGGTTCGTGGAAAAGAAAAAGGTGGTCAGGGATCAGGGCCGGTATTGGTGGATCGCCGGGTCTTGAGGGGTTCGGGCGGACGCTCGAACTTTGATTCCTTGCGGGGCACAGCAAATAATCCCTACGGGGAGCAGTCCGGAGAATAACGGAAGAGCCCTCACCCCAGCCCTCTCCCGGAGGGAGAGGGTGAAAAACGGGTGGCCCCGTCTGTCGTCAGTGAATCCGCGGGGTGCCTTTTCCCAAAGCGAAATTAGTCTTCCTGACGAAGCCGGGTCCGGTCCGAGGCATCAGCGCCAGGCCCGGCCCCGATCAGATCGGGGCCGGGCCTGGTTGTTCCAGCCGAATGCCTTCTTATTTTTCGAAGATGTGAATGCTCATGGCGGCCTCGCCGTCGCCGAGGGTGCCGCCTCCGTTTTCGACCATGCCGATACGCGGGTTTTCGACCTGGCGCTTGTCGGCCTCGCCCCGGAGCTGGGTGACGATCTCGTAGATCATGGCCAGCCCGGAGGCCCCGATGGGATGCCCTCGGGAGATAAGCCCGCCGCTGGTGTTGACGGGCAGCTTGCCGCCGATGGCCGTGGCCCCGCTTTCGGCAAAGGGTCCGCCTTCGCCGATGGGGCAGAAGCCCATCTGCTCGGTCTGGTGAAGTTCGGCGTAGGCCGTGGCATCGTGCAGTTCGGCCACGTCGAGGTCCTCGGGGCCTACGCCGGCCACTTCGTACGCGGCCCGGGCCGCCCGCTGGCCGACGTCGTTTTCCCCGACACGGTTGCCGGATTTGAGGATCGAGGCCCGGACCTTGACGGCCCGGCTCGAGGGGTGTTGTTTGAGGAACCGTTCCGTGCACAGGATGGCCGCGGCCGCGCCGTCGCCGATAGGGGCGCACATGGCCCGGGTCAGGGGATAGGACACTTCCCGGTCCGCGATGACCTCGTCCACGGTCACGGGGAAGGTGTACTGGGCCAGGGGATTGAGGGCCGAGTTGTTGTGGTTTTTGGAGGCGATGACCGCCAACTGCCGCTGGGTCGTGCCGTAGGCGGCCATGTGCCTTCTGGCGCCGATGGCGTAGAAGTCCATGAAGACCGAATGCCCGCCGGCCTTTTCCTGGGGCGGCTGAAGGCCTTTTTCCTTGGCGTCCCGTTCCTTCCGCTGGCGTTCCTCCTCCTGGAAACGGGCCATTTTCTCCATGGTCTCCTCGACGTCCGTGCCGGCCAGAAAGCCGCCCATGACCTTGGAGCGGTCTTCGTCATAGACCTTTTCCACGCCGATGGCCAGGGCGCAGTCGTACAGACCGGCCTTCAGGGCGGTCCAGGCGCCGTGAAAGGCCGTGCTGCCGCTGGCGCAGGCATTTTCCACGTTGATGACCGGGATGGACTGGATTCCGTTGGCCGACAGGGCCACCTGCCCCCGGATGCAGTGCTGGAAGCTGAGCATGCCCCAGCCGGAGTTGGAAAACCAGGCTGCTTCGACATCGTCTTTGGTCAGGCCGCAGTCCTGGAAGACCAGGTCCAGGGCTTCGCCGGTCAGGACCTTGATGGGTTTTTCCAGGTACTTGCCGAACTTGATCATGGCCGAGCCGAGGACGTAGATGTTGTCGCTCATAAAAGCCCCTTTCAGGAGGTCAGCTGACCATGGAAAAACCGCCGGACACGCTCAGGCACTGGCCCGTGACGTACGGGGCCTGGTCGGATACCAGGAAGGCCACGGCGGCGGCGGCGTCCGAGGGCCGGCCCAGGCGGCCCAGTCCCCGGCCGACGGGGTAGACTTTGAGACGCTTGGCCAGGTTGGGATCGGTTTCGACCGTGGCGTCCGGGTCCATGAACAACTTGGTGCCCTCGTGGGCCGTGGCCCCGATGGCGATGCAGTTGACGTTGATGCGGTACCGGCCGACTTCCCGGGCCAGGGCCTTGGTAAAGCCGAGGATGCCGGCCTTGGCCCCGGAATAGACCGCCAGGCGGGCTTCCCCGATACGGCCCGCCTCGGAAATGATGCTCAGAATCTTGCCCGAGTTGTTCTCGATCATACCCGGCAGCACGGCGTTGCACAGGTTCAGGCAGCCGTAGAAGTTCAGGTTGGTGACCTTGCTCCATTCCTCGGGCGGGGATTCGGCAAAGGTCTTGTAGCCCACGGTCCCGGTGTAGATTTCCACCGGCACGCCCGCGTTGTTGACCAGGATGCCCACGGGGCCGAGTTCGTCGGCCGCCTTGGCCACCATGGCCTTGACCTGGGCCAGATCGGTCACGTCGGCCTGAAGGCCCAGGGCCTTGCCGCCGGCATCGGTAATCTCCTTGGCCACGGCCTGAGCGCGTTCCTCGTACAGGTCGTTGATGACGACGGACGCCCCTTCGGCGGCCAGCACCTTGCCGATCTCACGGCCGACGCCCTGCCCGCCCCCGGTGATGAGTGCCACTTTGCCTTTGATTCCCAAGTCCATGTTCAGCCTCCTTAACTTTAGTGAACTCGACGATCCTTGTCTTGCCAGTAAGGCTCCTTGAGAAGCCTTCTGAGCAGCTTGCCGTAAGGGTTCCTGGGCAGTTCGCGAACAAAGTCCACCGATTTGGGCTTTTTGAAACTGGCCAGGTTGTTCTTGCAGTGCTCGATGATCTCCGCTTCCGTGGCCGTCACGTCCGGCCGGAGCACGACCACGGCCTTGACCGCCTCGCCCCACTGGTCGTCCGGCACGGCGATGACCGCGGCGTCGAAAACCGCCGGGTGCTGGTAGAGCGCGTTTTCGACTTCCGTTGGATAGATGTTGAAACCGCCGCTGATGATCATGTCCGACTTGCGGTCCACGATGAATATGTAACCGCCCTCGTCCATGTAGCCCATGTCCCGGGTGAAGACCCAGCCGTTCCGCAGGGTTTCCGCCGTGAGGTCCGGGTCCTTCCAGTAGCCCATCATGCTGTCGTCGCCCCGCTCGATGATCTCGCCGATTTCACCCACCCCAAGTTCGCGGCCCTCCTCGTCCACGATCTGGACGTCCACTTCCGTGCTAGGGCGGCCGGCCGAGGCCAGTCGTTTGGTCCTGAGGGGGTCGCCCTCGAAGAGGTGGTCCTCCTTGTTGAGAAAGGTGAAGCCCGAGGCGGTTTCGGTCTGGCCATAGCCCTGAATGAGGACCGGACCGAAGATGTCCAGGGCCTCCTTGATTCGCTCGACCGGCATGGGCGAGGCGCCGTAGACGATGGTCCGGATGCTCGAGATATCGTATTTCGTCCGTTCTGGCCAGGCCATCATGAAATTGATCATGGTCGGCACGGCGAACAGGTGGGTCACCCGCTCCTGCTCGATGGTCCGGAACAGCAGTTCAAGATCGAAGCCTTCCAGGATCAGGTTGCATCCGCCCCGCCACCAGGTGGGCTGGATCATGCCTCCGCTGGCGTGCGTCACGGGCCCGACGTGGCACATGACGGTGTCCCGGTCGATGTCTGAATCCGGGACGACGAGGAACTTCCGGCCCATGCACAGGCGGGCTCGATGACTGAGCATGGCCGCCTTGAGCACGCCGGAGGTCCCCGATGTGTAGTTCAGGGTGGCCAGGTCGTCCAGGCCCGCCTGGGCCGGGGGGTCGGTTTCGGATGCTCGAGCCAGCAGGTCTTCGTAGTCGAGCATGTCCGCCGGTGCGTCTCTTATGGCGATGAAGTGTTCGACGGTTTCGATACACGGGCGGGCCTCGGCAATGTCCTTAACGAACTCCGGGCCCAGGATCAGGGCCGAGGCTTCGGAGTTGTTGAGCATATGGACGAGTTCGGAAACGGACAGGCGGGCGTTGAGGGGAACGTTGACCAGGCCGGCGCTGGGACCGGCAAACAGGGCCTCGACGAGTTGGTACCGATTTTTTGACAACATGGCCACGCGGTCCCCTTTTTCCAGCCCCAGCCCCAGGAGGGCGTTGGACAGCCGGTTGACCCGCCGGTAGACATCCACGTAGGTCAAACGGGCGTTCTTGTCCGCCAGGGCGATCCGGTCCGGGTACCACATGGCGCCGCGTTTCAGGTGCAAGCCGATGTTCATAGCCGTCCCTCCATGTCTTGACCCTCGGCCGGGACGATTTGCCGGCCGAGGTCCGAGTGTGACGTTGCGGCGGTCCGATCCGGACCTGTCGGTCCGTTCCGGGCCTAACCCGGATATTGCAGTTGTCTACTACTGCGGCGCCGAAATGCTCGCTGCAACCCTCGTTTCCCGCTTTTTGACCTCGGCGTATCGTTATGATACGCCTGCGGCCAAAAATCGGTCCACCTTCGTGTTTCGCTATGCATTTCGACGCCTCGCTACGAACCCAACCGCAATATCCCGGTTTAAACGAACGCGTTGAGTCCCAGGACCTCCCGTCCGACAATGAGCTTTTGAATCTCGGTGGTCCCGTCCGGAATGGTGTAGCAGCGGGCGTCCCGGAACAGGCGCTCGACCGGGTATTCCCTGGACAGGCCATAGGCGCCGTGAATCTGAAGGGCCTGGGAGGCGACCCGCCATCCGGCCTCGGTCGCGTAAAACTTGGCGATGGAGGCCTCCTTTTGAGCGGACCGGCCCCGGTCCAGCAGGAAAAAGGCGCGATAGGCCAGGAGCCGGGCCGCGTCGGTTTCGGCCTGCATATCGGCGATCTTGGCCTGGATGAGTTGGAACTGGCCGATGGGGCGTCCGAACTGGGTCCGTTCCCGGGCGTAGCGCACGGCGGCGTTGACGGCCGCCTGGGCCATGCCCACCGAGGCGATGGCCGCGTTGCAGCGGGCGAAGGTCAGAAAACGCAGGGCGTTCTTGAAGCCGGCCCCCGGCGCCCGGAGCAGGTTCTCCTTGGGCACCCGGCAGTCCTCGAAGACGAGTTCGGCCGTGGGAAAGGACTTGACGCCCATCTTGGGTATCTCCCGGGCCTCGAAGGGCGAGACCTCCCGCTCGACCAGAATCTGGCAGATACCCCGAGGGCCCTTGGCCCGGTCCAGGGAGGCCACCACGCTGACGTAGTCGGAAATGGTCCCGTTGGATATCCACATCTTGGCGCCGTTGATGACGTAATGGTCGCCGTCCAGTTCGGCCCGGGTTTCGATCCCGGCGGCGTTGGAGCCCACGTTGGGTTCGGTGATGGCCGTGCAGGCCAGCTTTTCGCCGCTGACGAGACCCGGCAGGATTCGGTCCCGCAGGGCCGTGTTCTCGCTTTGGGAGACGGCATGGGCCGTCGAGGCGGCGATGCCCACGGCCCCGCCCAGGGAGGCATAGGCCCCCCGGAGTTCCTCGTGCAGAAGGGCCCAGTCGACGTGGCTCAACCCCGGCCCGCCCTGGTCCTCGCCGACCAGGGTGGCCACGTACCCGAAAGGCTTGAGGTCCCGCATGAACCCGAGCGTGTCCTCTCGGTTCAAGGGTCCCCGGGCGTCGTATTCGTCGGCGATCGGGACAATCCTGTCCCGCATGTAGCGCCGCACGGTCTCCTGGAGCATCCGCTGTTCGTCGTTGAAGTCGAAGTCCATGCCTCTCTCCTCCTTCAGCGGCCGGAGATCAGTTCGGCCCGGGGGCTGCCCGGTCCGAATATATCCAGAGCCTCCCGGACCATCCGCTCGATCAGGACCCGGACCGGCACGATCTCCTTGACCAGGCCCGCGACCTGGCCGGCGGACATGACGCGGGGCACCTTTTTCATCTTGAGATGCTCCTCCCAGTCGAGGGTGTGGTCCTTGTCCACCTCGAGTTCCTGGCGGTCGGTTTCGCTTTCCAGGACTTCGGAGACCCGCTCCCTGAGTTCGTCCTTGATCTGCCGCTGGGCCGCCTTGCTGAAGCGGATCAGATGGGTGTCGGTGTCCCGGGCCATGAGGAGGGCCTTTTTGTAGGCCAGGGAGACTTCGGCTTCATCCGTTCCCAGAAAAACCGTGCCCACCTGGACGCCCACGGCGCCCAGGGCCAGGGAGGCCGCCAGCCCCCTTCCGTCGCCGATTCCGCCGGCGGCCAGGACCGGAATCCGGACCGCGTCGGCCACCTGGGGCACGAGGGCGAAGGTGGTCATCTCCTCGAGACTGGTGAAACCGCCCGATTCGCAGCCTTCGGCCACGATGGCGTCCACGCCGGCCTTTTCCGCGATCCGGGCGAATTCCACGGTGGGCAGGACGTGGATGACGTAAATGCCGGCATCCTTGAGCCGGCGGGTGAAGGCGTTGGGATTGCCGGCCGAGGTGGTCACGGCCTTGAGGCCCTCCCGGATGACCAGTTCGACCTGTTCCTCGGCCAGGGGGGAACGGACCACGATATTGACCCCGAAGGGCTTGTCCGTCAGTTCCCGGACGCGGTCGATCTGGGCTTTGAGTTCGTCCTGTTTCCAGGCCCCGGCCCCGAGGATGCCGAAACCGCCCGCCTGGCTGACGGCGGCCGCCAGAGGGGCCGTGCCGACCTTGAGCAGTCCGCCGAGCAGAATGGGGTATTGAATGCCGAGGGCCTGACAGATGGGGTTGGTCATTGAGTCGACTCCTTGCATCGATCTGTTTGGATACGGATTTGGCGATGGCCGGTCCGCCCGGTTGCTTCGGGAGGTCAGACCGCCTTTTCTTTCTTCAGTTCACCGATTTCGTCCTCGGAGTACCCCAGTTGGGCCAGGATTTCGTCGGTATGTTCGCCCAGTTCGGGCGGCGGCCGCCGGATGACGCCCGGCGTGTCGGACAGTTTGACCGGGAAGCCGATCTGTTTGCTTTTCTCGCCGCCGGCCAGGGTGACTTCCTCGATCAGCTTCCGAAAGAGAACGTGTGGGTCTTGGCTGACATCTTCGAGGGACTGGATCGGGGCCACGGGCACGTCGGCCTCGATGAGGATATTGATCCACTCGGCCCGGGTTTTGGAGGCAAAGACCGCTTCGAGCCTGGTGATCAGTTCGGCCCGGCGAACCCGTCGGGCCAAGGCATCGAGTCCCTTGAACTCCGGGAGCCCGACCGCGTCGCAGAGCCGGTCCCAGAACCAGTTCTCGTGGGCGATGCCCAGAGTGAACCGGAGTCCGTCCCCGGACTCGAAAACCCCGTATCCGGCGTCGTGTCCCACCTCGAAGGGGGCCTGGGCGAAAAAATTGCCCAGGATGGTGCTCATCCAGGAAACGAGGCCGTCGAACATGGACACGTCCACGTACTGGCCCCGGCCGGTCCTCTCCCGGGCCATGAGGGCGGCCAGGATGCCGATAACGGCGAACATGCCCGAGGACAGGTCGCCGATGGCCACGCCGGGCTTGACGACCCGGCCGTCCTCGTCGGCGAACTGCTCGAGCATGCCGGCCATGGCCATGTAGTTCAGGTCGTGGCCGGGCAGGTTTTTATAGGGACCGTCCTGTCCGTATCCGGAGATCGAGCAGTAGACCAGGCGGGGGTTGATCCGGCTGAGGGTCTGGTAGTCGATCCCGATCCGCTCGGCCACGCCGGGCCGAAATCCTTCGGTGAAGACGTCGGCCTTTTCGATCAGACGGTAGAGGACGTCTCGGGCCGCGGGCAGTTTCAGGTCCAGGGTCAGACTTTTTTTGCTCCGGTTGATGCTGCGGAAGAAACCGGGCAGAAAGCGGGCCGGATCGCCGCCGTCCGGCCGTTCGACCTTTATGACTTCGGCGCCCAGGTCCCCCAGGAGCATGGAACAGTAGGGGCCGGGGTACTGGTGGGCCGAATCGACGAAAAGAATGCCTTCCAGGGCTTTGGTCATGACACTACCTCCTTAAAATGTGAATCGAACAGGCCGCGCCATCGACTCCGCCGATTCCGCCGCCCATGCAATGGGTCAGGCCGACGCGGGCGCCTTCCACCTGTCTGGGCCCGGCCTGTCCCCGGAGCTGCCAGACGATTTCCGCGATCTGGGCCACGCCGGTGGCGCCGAGAGGGTGTCCTTTGGAGAGCAGTCCGCCGCTGGGATTGACCGGGATTCGGCCGCCGATCCGGGTATGGCCCTCCTCGATCAGACGGCCGCCCTCGCCGGGCGGGCAGAGCCCCAGGGTCTCGTAATGCAGAATCTCGCCGATGGTGAAGGCGTCGTGGACCTCGGCCACGTCCAGGTCCTCGGGTCCCAGTCCGGCCATTTCGTAGGCCCGTTTGGCGGCCCGGTCGCCCAGGTCCGAGGCGGTCAGGTCCCGGGGCTCGACGTTGGTGGCCCCGGACAGCAGGACCGAGGCGGCAATGGTCACCGGCTTGTCGCGGAACCGATCGGCGATCTCCCGGGCGCAGAGCACGGCCGCCGCCGCCCCGTCACCGGTGGGGCAGCACTGATACAAGGTCAGGGGGTCGCAGATCACGGCCGAGCCAAGGACCTGTTCCATGGTGAAGGTCTTGTGGTACTGGGCCCGGGGGTTGTGGACGCTGTGGTCGTGGTTCTTGACCGAAACCAAAGCCATCTGCTCGCGGGTCGTGCCGTACATCTCCATGTGCCGCCTGGCCCGCATGGCGTACAGGGCCGGCATGATCAGTCCCTGTCCGGTTTCCAGGTCATCCTGGTCCAGGGGGATGGCCCCGGTGATCTGGGTGGACATCTGTTCGACCCCCAGGGCCAGGCCCACGTCGTACACGCCGGCCGCGATCAGGGACCAGACGCCCCGCAGGGCGGTCGAACCGCTGGAGCAGGCGTTTTCCACATTGACCACCTCGATCCCCGTCAGTCCGACCTCCTTGAGGACGCGCTGGCCGGGGCAGTGGCCCCGGATGACGTTGCCGCAGTAGGCCACCTCGATCCGGTCCCAGCCTATGCCCGCGTCCTCGACGGCCTGGCGCACCGCCGGCGCGCCGAGTTCCTCGAAGCTCCGGTCCGGAAACTTGCCGAACGGAATCATGCCCACGCCGATAATGGCGACTTCCCTCACCTTGCTTCCTCCATGTCCGGGACGGCGGTCGTTCCGGCCGCGCCCGGGTTTCCGCCCCGGCGGATAATGGCCGGGGCAACGGCTTCACCGTTTGGGACGGAACTTGTAGCTGACGATCTTCGCATCCCCTTCGCCGGTCTTGATCGGCCCGACGCACAACTCGACCTGCATCCCGACCTCGAGTTCGGCTTCCCGCCAGTCCTCCAACTGGGCAAAGACCCGGACCCCCTCGGGCAGGTCCACGTAACCCATGGCATAGGGCGGCAGCATCCGGGGCACGGGCAGGCCGCAGACCGTGAAGGTGTGCAGGACGCCGACCGATGAGAGGGGCGTCCTTTCCACCTGGCCGGAATGGCAGAAGATGCAGATATCGCGGGCCGGAAAGGCGTACCGGCCGCAGCTTTGGCAACGAACCCCGATCAGGCGGGGCGCCCGGTCCGGTCCGTCCGTTAACTCGAAAAGTCCGGGTTTGAAAGGTTCGAATCGCTCCGTGTCCATGGATGCGCCCTCCAGCCTCTCAGACAAAGGCCTGCATGCCCAGAATCTCCCGGGCCACGATCAGTTTCTGGATTTCGGTGGTTCCGTCCGGAATGGTCATCATCCGCGCGCCCCGGAAAAGCCGTTCGACCGGATACTCGGTGGACAGCCCGTAGGCTCCGTGAATCTGGATGGCCATGGAGGTCACCTTGACCGCGGCCTCGGTGGCGAAAAACTTGGCCATCGATGTCTCCCGGGCGCAACGGCCCCCTTTGTCCACCAGAGACAGCCCCCGGTATATCAGGAGCCGGGCCGCGTCCGTCAGGGCGGCCATGTCGGCGATCTTGTCCTGGATCAATTGGAACTGGCCGATGGGCCGGCCGAACTGGGTCCGTTCCTTGGCGTACTGGACGGCCGCTTCAATGGCCCGGGTGGCGAAGATGAGGCTGCCCATGCCCACCAGGCAACGGGCGGCCTGGAATCCGATCAGGGTGGCCTTGAGTCCGCCGCCGGAGTCGCCGAGCATGTTTCGCTTCGGCACCCGGCAGTCTTCAAAGACCAGCTCCCCCACGGCCGGGATACGGCCGTCGTCACCCATGGTCGGAATAGGCCGGGCCTCCCAGGGGGAGACATCCTTGTCCACGATGAAACGGGAAAGGCCCTTGGCCCCTTTTTCCGGGTCGGAGGAGGCCAGGACAAAGGCCATGTCCGCGAAGGAACCGTTGGTGATCCACATCTTGGCGCCGTTGATGACGTAGTCGTCTCCGTCCGGGATGGCCCGGGTCTGGATTCCGGCCGTGTACGAGCCGACGTTGGGTTCGGTAATGCACGAACAGCCGACCTTTTCCGCCGAGAGCATGGGCGGGATGTATTTGCGCTTCTGCTCCTCGTCGCCCAGGATGTAGATCGAGCGGGGCGTGGACCCGGCCAGCATGACCAGGCCGTAGATCGACGGGTCCAGTTCCTCCATCAGGCAGCCGTACGTCATGTAGTCCAGGCCGGCCCCGCCGTACTCCTCGGGAATGACGTTGCCCAGATACCCCAGGGGGATCAGCTTCTTGAGCAGGCCCTTGATGTCGTCCAGTGCCATGGGCCGGCCGGTGGGAAACCCGTTCAGATACGGGACCACCTCCCGCTCCATCAGCTTGCGGGCCGATTCCTTGAGCATGCGCTGTTCGTCGGTCAGATCGAAGTCCATAAATTTTACACTCCTTACAAGGTGAATTACTTGCGAAATTCCCGCCTCGACCCGGTCATCCGCCCCGGGTCAGGTTGCTCCATATTTCCGTCGAACCAAAGGGCGGAGGCGTCATGACCCACAAGGTCAGGGCCCGACTCCGGCCGGCAACCCGCCAGGTGTGGGGCAGCCGGGCGAAAAAATGGATGCTGTCCCCCGGCCGGAGGTTATAGGTCCGACCATCGATGGTCCCTTCCATCTCGCCTTCGATCTGGAAGATGAACTCCTCCCCGAGATGCGACGTGGGCCGATCGCCGCTCGAGGTGCCGGGTTCGAAATAATACAGGGCCGCGTGAATTTTCCCGTCCCGAAGCTTGAGGGCCAGGTGCTCGACCTTGATCCGGCCGGGCTTGTCCCCGATGGGCTTCCGGTTTGCGGCCGGGACGAACTCCACATGGTCCTGGAAATCGAAGTCGTCGAGTTCGCCGTCTTCCCCGACGAAATATCCGACCTTGCGTCCAAAGGCGTCGGCGATCTTCATGAGCACGGTGATCGTGGGGGTCATGGTCCCCCGTTCGATCTTGTGGATGGCCGTGCTGGAGACCCCGGCCCGGTCGGCCAGTTGTTGAAGCGACAGTCGTTCCTGGGTGCGCAAGGTCCTGATCTTGCCGCCGATGCTGTGGACGATTTGTTCGATCAGAATCTGTTTCATGGCTTCTTTTATCGTTTAGAAAAAATACACTATAGTAAACGGCCCATGTCAAGCTTTATTTGGCCCGGCCGGCAAAATACCGGCCCCGGGGACGGGGGCTCCCGGGGCCAGGCGATTACAGCTAATTGTTTTATTTAGATTATATTGCAGCTCCCCCCGCCAGGCCGGGGGGAGCTGCAAGTTGAAAGGAAGCGATCCGTTCAGCCGGCGGGCTCGCCCCCCGGGAAGCCTCGGGGCACGCACCTGCCTGGCATGTTCAGCAGCCCGGTTTCGGTGTTATTCCGGGGACGTCGCCGCAGTCGAAATCAGCGCACAGGACACAACGCCTCCCGTCGACGGACTCGAAGACCCGTGAGACGGTCAGGCACAGGCTGCCCGAGGCCCGGGAGATATAGGGTTCGGAGGCGAACTGGGGCAGTCCGGCCTGGATGAGCAGGAAGTAGTCCTTTAGGGACTGGTCCGTGCCCTTGGGAGCCGGTCGGAACAGGGGTGACGGGCGTCGCAGGAGCTTGGCGCCGCTACAATAGGTTTCCGTGGTCTGGACGCCGTTTTCATCGAGGATGTAGAGGCATTCCAGTCCCGGATACCTTTTCAGGGCCTCGATCAGGATGCCGTCGTCGTCCGGGTTCCGGCAAAGGGGGTCCAGGATGTCCCGCATGATCCGGTCGAGTTTGGCGTGGTAGGCCTTACGATCCTTGATGCGTTGGACCTTTGCTTCCCGGAAAGGGGCGGCCATGAGGTCCATGGTGCTTCGGGCGGTTTCATGGCTGCCGGCCCAGTCGTCCGAGGGACGGGCGAAAAAATATCCCTGGAACAGATTGAGACCCAGGTTCAGTGCGGTCAGGGCCTCTTCCCGCGTTTCAACGCCTTCGGCCACGACCAGGGCGCCCGTGCCCCGGGCCAGATGGAGCAGGGATCGGACCAGTTCCTGTTTGTGGTGTTCCCGATCCATGTCCTGGATCAGAAAGCGGTCGATCTTGATGATGTCGGGTTTGAGCAGGGCGATCCGTTCCAGGTTGGATCGGCCGGCCCCCACGTCGTCCAGGGCGATGTGAAAACCATGATTCCGGTAAATCTCGACGAAACGGATCAAGGCATCCAGGTTCCTGACATTGGTTTCGATGATTTCGATGACCAGGTCCCTGGGCCGAAGCCCGACCTTGCGAACGGATTCGAAGAGACGGCCGGTACCCACTTCGATGGAATCCAGCAGTGATGTCTCGAAATTGAGCCAGAGCATGCACTCCTCGCCCGGCGGCTTCAATCGGCGGAACATGCCCAAGGCGGTTTCCCGACAGGCCCGGTCCAAGGCCAGGAGCGTTTCCGGCTCCCGGGCCGCGCCGAACAGATCGGCGGGCGGTATGACCCGGCCCGTCAGGGGATGACGTCCCCGGCTCAGGGCCTCCATCCCGACGACGCAACGGTCGCGCATGGAGACAATGGGTTGAAACACGGTCGTCAGACCGCCTTGGTCGATGATCTCACTGATCGACACTCCGGTTTCCGCCGCCAGTTCCATGGCCGGATCGCTCATCACCACTCCGTATTCGCCTTCGACCCTTCATGCCTGTGATGTTTCGGGCCGGAAAATATTGCAGTAAATTCAGGCAAAAGCGATGCCAATGCCATTATTTACAATAAAATCATTATATTAAAACATTAACGCCTATAGAATCGTCCAACGGAATTGTAGGGATCGCGGCAAGATATTACAAGATTGTCGGCACGATTCCTTTTCAACCCTGCCCGGACCCGGGCATCGGTTCCGGCGGGACTTCCATGAAACCGGACGACTTGCTATACTCTTGGCAACGAATCCCAGGGTTCGCGAGACCCGGTGGTTTCGAGGGGGCTGGACCATGCAAGGTTTGGAGACTTTCACGCGCATCCGCCAAAACATCGAAACGGTCATGAGGGGGCAGTCCGCAGCCGTCAGGAGGCTGCTGGCCGGCTTTGCCGCCGGGGGCCACGTCCTGCTGGATGACTTCCCGGGAACGGGCAAAACGACCCTGGCCAAGGCCCTGGCCCAGTCCATCGACGCCCGATTCAAGCGCATCCAGTTCACGCCGGACCTGTTGCCTTCGGACATTCTGGGGGTCTCCGTGTTTGACCAGCAGGGGCAGGCCTTCCGTTTTCATGAGGGACCGGTGTTCACGAACATTTTGCTTGCTGACGAGATCAACCGGGCTTCACCCCGGACCCAGTCGGCCTTGCTGGAGGCCATGGCCGAGGGCCAGGTGAGCGTGGACGGCCGGGTCTTTCGTCTCGACGACCTGTTTTTCGTCATCGCCACCCAGAACCCGGTGGAATCCCGGGGGACGTACCCGCTGCCCGAAGCGCAGATGGACCGTTTCGCCATGCAGTTCAGTCTGGGTTATGTCTCGGCCGAGGAGGAGGTAGGCATTCTGACGGACCAGGGCGTGGGCCATCCTTTGGAGCGGATCGATCCGTGCGTCTCGATCGAGGACGTTCTCAGTCTCAAGGGCCAGGTCCGGGGCATCCGGGCGAGCGAGGAACTCAAGCGCTACGCCGTGGACCTGGTCGCGGCCACGCGTTCCATCCCCGGGGTCGGGCTCGGGGCGAGCCCCCGGGCCTCGCTGTCACTGCTGAACACGGCCAAGGCCCTGGCCTTGTTCGACGGTCTGGAATTCGTGCTGCCGGATCATATTCAGGAGGTCGCCGGTTCCGTGATCGCGCACCGTCTGGTCATGGAACCCCAGGCTCGATTCTCCGGCCTGACCGCCGACAACGTCGTGGTTGACATTTTAAGGACCATTCCGGCGCCGGCCTGAAGGCCGGCCGCGTCCCGGAGGCAGCCGCGTGAGATCCAGAGGCCTGCTGCTCGGCCATTTCCTCCTGCTGTATCGAATCCAGCGGTGGGGTCGATTGCGCTTGACGAGGGCCGGTCTGCTGTTTCTGGCCGGTCTGGTCCTGGCGGGCGTTTTCGGCATGAACACCAACCGGACCCTGGCCTACCAGACCTTTGCCTTCCTGGCCTCGCTTCTGGTTATCGCCCTGGTATCGGGCCTGTTTTTTCGGACCCGGTTTTCCATCGTCCGGGTCCTGCCCCGGTACGGGACCGCCGGGCATCCCCTGACCTACCGTCTCCGGATCACGAACCATTCCGATCATTTTCAGCAAGGCCTGTCGGCCGTCGAGGACCTGGCCCCGGCCCCGCCTACCCCGTCGGAATTCGACGCGACCCGCGAACCGAATGAGGCCCGCCGCAACCGTTTCGACCGGATCGTCGGCTACCACCGTTGGGCCTGGATCATGGAACGGCGCCGGCTGGTCCGGAGCGGGGAAAGCCCTTTGCCGCCCTTGCCGCCGCGTGTTGCAACCGAGGTCGAACTGGAAGTGCTGCCGTTGAAGCGGGGGATTCTGGAACTGGACCGCCTGGTCGTGAGCCGACCCGACCCCTTCGGCCTGTTCAAGTCCCTTGCTCCGGTTTCGCGCCCTCAGTCCCTGACTATCCTGCCCAAACGCTATCCGCTGCGCCCGCTGGACCTGCCCGGCCTGAGAAGGCACCAGCCCGGCGGTGTGACCCTGTCGTCCTCGGTGGGCGAATCCGAGGAGTTCGTTTCGGTCCGGGACTACCGGCCGGGCGACCCCTTACGGCGCATCCACTGGAAGAGCTGGGCCAAGGCCGGCCGTCCCATCGTCAAGGAGTATCAGGACGAGTTCTTCGTCCGGCAGGCCCTGGTTCTGGACACCTTCACGCAAGACCCGGCCGACGAGGCCTTCGAGGAGGCGGTCTCCGTGGCCGCGTCATTCGCTTCGGCGGTCCAGAGCCAGGACGCCCTGCTCGACCTGATGTTCGTGGGCGCCGAGGCGTTCTGTTTCACCTGCGGCCGGGGTCTGGCCCACATGGACCGAATGCTGGAAATACTGGCCGCTGTCCGTCCCTGCCGGGACAAGCCGTTCGAGGCACTGACCCCGGTGATCATGGAACGATCGGACCTGCTAAGCGCCTGCGTCCTGGTCCTGCTGGCCTGGGACGATCCGAGGCGGGAACTGGTCCGCGGCTTGCGCGGCCTGGGGCTGCCCCTGAAGGTCCTCCGGGTCGCCCGGCCCGACACCGAGGCGGAGACTCTGGGTCCCATGGCGGATCGTCCTTCGGACTTCCATCGCCTGGAAACGGGCCGGATCGAGGAAGGATTGTCCGAGCTATGAAGACCCCTCCGCTACTTTTGGGAGGGGCTCTGGTCTTTTGGGGCTGGCAGACCGGTTACCTGGCCATCGGGCTCGTCATGGCCTCGATCCTCGAAGGCTCCCGCCTGACCCGGCTGCGCTGGGACTTTTCCCCGGTCGATTACAACCGGATCGCGGACCTGTGCGCCCTGCTTTTCGGAGCCGCCCTGGTCTACCGCTACCTGGCCGAGGCCGAATCGGCGGCCCGTTGGCTGCCCATGGCCTTCTTCCCCCTTCTGGCGGCCCAGGCGTACGGCACGGTCCAGGGGGTGGATATGGGGGCCATTTCCTGGACGGCCAGACAGTCGGCCAAAAAGCGGAAAGACGCGCCCCGGCGCACCATCGACGTGACCTTTGCCGGCCTGGGCCTCTGCATCCTGGCCGCCAGCGCGGCCAACGTCCGCACGATCTGGTTTTACGCGGGATCGGTCGTCATGGTCTCCTGGGCCTTGTGGTCGATTCGCCCCAAGCGATATGCCCCGCTTCTGGTCGCGGGGCTGCTGCTTCTGGCCGCCGGGACGGGCTTTGCCGGACACGTCGGTCTGAATCGGCTTCAGGACGCCATCGAGTCCAGGGCTCTGGAATGGCTGGCCCGGCACGCCTGGGGCGACCGGGACCCCTATAAGAACATCACGGCCATCGGCGATCTCGGAACCCTGAAGCTCTCGGACCGCATCGTCTTCCGGGTCCGATCCGACCGGCCCCGGCCGACGCCCTTTCTTCTTCGAGAATCCAGTTACACCGCGTACCACAATGGGAAATGGTTCGCTCTGCACTCCCGATTTGTCGACGTTCCTCCCAGAGGAGACGGCACGACCTGGATACTGGGGCCGGCCCCGGTGGAATCCTCGGGCCTGACCGTCGAGGCCTACCTGAGGGGGGGCCGGGGCCTGCTCAAACTTCCAAACCGGGCCGCCCGAGTCGAGGGGTTGACCGTAGGCCGCTTGCGGCGCAATTCCTTTGGCGCGGTCAAGGCCGAGGATGGTCCGGCCCTGGTGGTGTATCAGGCTGCCACCGGCGTCCGGGCCGGCCTGGACGCCCCACCGTCCTCCGACGATCTGCTCCTGCCGCCCGAGGAGGCCTCGGCCTTGAAACGGACGGCCGAAAGCCTGGGCCTGTCCTCCCTGGCCCCGTACCGGGCCATGGACCGGGTCAAGGAATATTTCGAGTCCGGATTCCGCTATTCTCTGTCCCTGGCCGGATCGGCCCCGGGGAGTTCCCCCTTGACTCGGTTCCTGAACGAGACCCGGTCGGGCCACTGCGAGTATTTCGCCACGGCGGCGGTCCTGCTGCTCCGGGCCGCCGGGATACCGGCCCGGTATGCCACCGGGTACATGGTCGGCGAGTTCAACCGTCGCGAAGGCCGTTATCTCGTCCGGGCCCGGCACGCCCATGCCTGGGCCTTGGTCCACGCCGACGACGCCTGGCACGACCTGGACGCCACCCCGCCCGAGTGGTTCGAGCTGGAAGGACGGGACGGGTCGTGGTGGGGGGCGTTTCGCGACATGACCTCCTGGTTCTGGTTCCTGATCTCCGAATGGCGCTATGGCCGGAGCGCCCGTTCCGTTTCCGATTATCTCCTCTGGCTGCTGGCGCCCCTGGTCCTTTTCCTGGCTTGGCGCCTCTTCACCCGGCGGCGGGTCTCATCCACGGAAGCGCCCGATCTCCTCCCCGCCCGGGTCGCGCCCCCGGGTTCCGAGTCCGCCTTTTTCGAGATCGAAAAACGGATCGCACAAATCGGCTATCCCCGGACCCGCTTCGAAACTCCGTCGGCCTGGCTTGAACGTCTGGAACGAATCGAGCCGCCCCCGGTCTCGACCGGAGTCCTCAAAGAACTGCTCGAACTGCATTACCGCCTCCGTTTCGACCCCCGGGGACTCGACGCCTTGGAACGGACCGCCCTGGAAGCCGGTGTCCGGGCCTGGATGGAGGGCCATCCCGGCGTCGGCCAAACCCGCACCACCTCAGGCCGCCCGGCTGATTGACCCTGAACGGCGAGGCCTCCTCGTCAGAGCGGTTTGGGACCGTCCCCAGTAACTGGGGGGGATTACCTTTACCGGGGTTCGGCATTGCGTTAACCGCTCCCAATGCTTACACTTGGATAAGTAAGACCGGGCAAGACCGAACGGCCCGGAGCGGGAAGGAGCGAATATGAGCGGCCCGATGGAAGACCCGGCGCCCCGAATGGAGGCGCCTTCAAACATACCGGACCGGAACGGCCAGACGACCCTCTCCGTGGGGGGCATGACCTGCGCGGCCTGCGTCCGGCGAGTGGAAAAGGCCCTGGCCGAGGTGCCGGGCGTGGCTGAAGCCAACGTGAATATCGCCACGGAAAAGGCCACCGTTCTTTTCGATCTCGGCGCCACGGACCTGGCCGCCCTGAAAGCGGCCGTGGAAGAGGCGGGGTACGAGGTTCGCGAGACCGCATCGGCCAAGACCACGATTTCCGTGGGGGGCATGACCTGCGCGGCCTGCGTCCGGCGGGTGGAAAAGGCCCTGGCCGAGGTGCCGGGCGTAACCGAGGCCGGAGTCAACCTGGCCACGGAAAAGGCCACCGTGGTCTACAATCCGGGCGCGGTCGGGCCGGGGGACTTGAAAAAGGCCCTGGAAGAAGCCGGATATGAATTCCGGGGAACGGACGCCGACGAGCTGGTCGACCTGGAACGGGAGGCCCGGGAACGTGAATTTCGCGGTCTGAAACACCGGTTCATCATTTCCGCCGTTCTCTCCCTGCTGATCATGGCCGGGTCGATGCAGCACATGATTCCCGTGCTCCGGGACGTGGACCGCGGACTGATGTTCTACATCCTCTTCATCCTGACTACGCCGGTCATGTTCTGGTCCGGCCGTCCCTTTTTCGTCAACGCCTGGAAGGCGGCCCGCCATCGGACCACGGACATGAACACCCTGGTGTCCCTGGGCACGCTGGCCGCATATGCATATTCGGTCACGACCACGTTCGCGCCCCGGGTCTTCACCGTCTCCGGCCTCGAGGTCCATGTCTATTACGATTCGGCGGCCATGATCATCACCCTGATTCTCTTGGGCAAGCTGCTGGAAGCCCGGGCCAGGGGCCGGACCTCCGAGGCCATCAAGAAGCTGATGGGGCTGAAGCCCAAGACGGCCCGCGTGCTCCGGGACGGGGTCGAGACCGACGTGCCCGTGGACCTCGTCCAGGCCGGTGACCTGGTCGTGGTCCGCCCGGGCGAAAAAATCCCGGTGGACGGCGAGGTGACCGAAGGCCGCAGCGCCGTGGACGAGTCGATGCTCACGGGTGAATCCATGCCGGTGGACAAAGGGCCCGGTTCGGAAGTCATCGGAGCGACGATCAACAAGACCGGCTCGTTCGTTTTTCGGGCCACTCGGGTGGGGGCGGAGTCGGCCCTGTCCCAGATCATCAGGCTGGTCGAGGAGGCCCAGGGGTCCAAGGCGCCGATTCAGCGCCTGGCGGACAAGGTCGCTTCGGTTTTCGTGCCCGTGGTCATCTCGATCGCCGTGGTGACCTTCCTGATCTGGTTTTTCCTCGGTCCCGAGCCCCGGCTCACTTTTGCCTTTCTGAGCTTTGTGTCGGTCCTGATCATCGCCTGTCCTTGCGCCATGGGCCTGGCCACGCCGACGGGCATCATGGTCGGCACGGGCAAGGGCGCGGAAAACGGAATTTTGATCAAGGGGGGCGAGTCGCTGGAAACGGCCCACACCATAACGGCCGTGGTTTTCGACAAGACCGGAACCCTGACCCGGGGGGCCCCCCAGGTCACGGACGTCAAGTCCCTGGACGGGCGAACCGAGGACGAGGTTCTGGCCCTGGCCGCATCCGTGGAAAAGAATTCCGAGCACCCGCTGGGACAGGCCCTGGTCCTGGCCGCCGAGAACAGGAATCTGGTCATGTCCCGGGTCGAGGACTTCTCGGCCCTTCCCGGATACGGAGTTGAAGCCCGGCTGGACGGCCGGACCGTACTTTTGGGCAACCTCAAACTGCTGGCCCAAAAGGGGGTCGAGGCGGGGGATGCGGAGGTCCTGGCCCAGCAACTGGCCGATGAAGGCAAAACGCCTATTTTTATCGCCGTGGACGGTCGACCGGCGGGCCTCCTGGCCCTGGCCGACACCTTGAAGCCCGGTTCGGCCGAGGCCGTTGCCGCCATCCGGGAAATGGGCCTGCAGGTGGTCATTCTGACCGGCGACAATCGCCAGACCGCTCAAGCCATTGCCCGCCAAGTCGGGGCGGACCGGGTCCTGGCCGAAGTTCTGCCCGGCGACAAGGCGGCCGAAGTGCAGGCCCTGCAAAGGGAGGGCCATATCGTGGCCATGGTCGGAGACGGAATCAACGACGCGCCGGCCCTGGCGGCCGCGGACGTGGGCATCGCCATCGGCACCGGAACCGACGTGGCCATGGAGGCCAGTGACATCACGCTGATCCGGGATGATCTCAAGGGCGTCATCACGGCCATCAAGCTGTCCCGCCGGACCATGCGCATCATCAAGCAGAACTTGTTCTGGGCTTTTATTTACAATTCGATCGGCATTCCCATCGCCGCGGGACTGCTCTACCCGTTTTTCGGGGTCCTTCTCAGCCCGATTGTGGCTTCGGCGGCCATGGCCATGAGTTCGGTATCCGTGGTCAGCAATTCGTTACGCCTGAAAAATTTCAGACCGGATTGAGGGATTTTTTTCGATCTTCGAGGGACGATCAATCCGGTCAGGGAAGGCCTGGACGCAACGATGGAATGGAGCGTTACGGGCCGCATGGGAAAAACCGTAATTATTATGACAGGATAATACTCCTTCAGCAATAGGTTCTGCTATATGGAACACGAATGGAATGCATCGAAAATATATAAAGACATTTTTTTAAAAACATGATATAAATTCCAAATTGAGGTGTTAATGCACGTCAAGGCGAACGACAAGCTGGGCTTAGGCCTGTATATGGCGAAGAGGCTTGCCAATGGACCTATTCGACGGTGATAATGTAGCGCTGAAACTTTTCGTCGAATTTTTGGCGGAAGATCGGAAGCATCCGGAATGGAAGCAGAACGATTGGAACCAAATGGAAAAAAAATTCGGCGAAAGAATGTATTCGGAAATCCTGTATCTGATGACCCAGAAGGAATTCAGCCCTTCTGAAGCGCTGGAGCACTGGAAGCGGATCGTCGAGCATAGGCAAAGCGTGGCCCAAACACTGGGCCGCGACATCGGCTTTCAGACGGCGGTCTGCGACTATTTCACCAACATCCATCCGGTGATGCGGGATGTTGTTTTCGTCGAGGCCCAGAACCTGGTTCAGAAGGAACGGTCCGCCCTGCTGGATCACTTGACGGGCTTGTACAACAAGCGCTTCGTCACCCGCGCCTTGAAAAAGGAAATGGAAACCGCCCGGCGCCTGGACCAGCCGTTCTCCCTGCTCATGTTCCATGTCGACCACTTCGAGGAATACATCGGACTCAACGGCCAGGAAAGCGCCAATCGGGCCTTGGCCGAGGTCGGCCAGATTCTGAGTCAGACCGCGCGGACCATGGACCATTCCATCCGCTTCGGTCCGGATGAATTCCTGGTCATTCTGCCCCGTTGCAGCAAGGACCACGCCTTGCAGGCCGCTGAACGGCACCGGCGAAACATTCAGACGTATAAATTCTCGGGACAGGAAAAAACCACCCGGGGCCTATTGACCGTCACCGTAGGCGTAGCGACCTTCCCGACGGACACGGAAAAGGAAGGGGAACTCGTCGAGTTGGCCGAGGAAGCCGCCTATGACGGCCTGGTGGCGGGCGGCAATCAGGTCGTTTCCTGGCAGTGGGAAAAGCGAACGAGCGTCCCCGCCAATCAAAGCGCTTGATTGAATAGCAAGGGGCTATCAGGCGCCGGTCTGACCGGGAAGGCATGGCTATTGAAGCTCCCAGCGGCCTGGTTGCGGGGAATCTTCGGCATGTATGGAAGAAATCCTTTTTTTTAATTGGCGGGCCGGCCCCGCGACAAGCCGCGGAGAATGCGCCCGTCCCGCATGTTCATTCTGGATTTTTTCAAAGTCCATTGACTCAGGAGTGTGAAAAAAATGCCCAGAAGAGCCGGCATATCGCCATTTATTGTTTTTCTGGCGGTCCTGTGCGGGATCGCCTTGATATCAGCTGGGTCCGCGCCATGCGCCCGGGCCCAAGGGGGAAAGACGTTGGTCAAACTTCAAACCAATCTGGGCGACATCGTCGTCGAACTGGACGAGGCCAAGGCCCCGTCCACATCAGCGAACTTTTTGCAGTACGTCAAGGACGGATTTTACGAGGGAACGATTTTCCATCGGGTCATTAATGGTTTCATGATCCAAGGCGGCGGGATGGACGAAAAGATGGAGCCCAAGAACACCCGCCCGCCGGTTCAGAACGAAGCGGACAACGGTCTGTCCAACGACGAATATACCGTCGCCATGGCCCGGACTTCGGACCCGCATTCGGCCACGGCCCAGTTCTTCATCAACACGGCCGACAACCATTTTCTCAACCACAAATCCAAATCCGCCCAGGGCTGGGGCTATGCCGTCTTCGGGCGGGTGATCCGCGGCCAGGAGGTGGTCGATAAAATCAAGACCGTTCCGACCGGGACCGCGGGGCCGTATTCGGACGTCCCCCGAACACCGGTGGTTATCGAGAAGGCCGTGGTTCTGGACCAGGGGAAATAGCTCCGGCCGTCATGAGACGGTTTTCCAAAATCCGGGTTTCCGCGCCTGCTCCGATATGGTAGGGGCGCGCCCGAATCGAGCCGTTCACCGGGGCGTTGGCCATCGGCACGGTCGATGGAGTGTTTTGTCGTGACCCTGTCTCATATTCTCAAAGGCTGGCCGGGCGTCCTGCTGCTTTGCCTCATGACCGTGGATTTCGGTGGTTGTACGGCCTGCATGTCCAGTTGCGCCGGTCTGGTGGTCCAGGACGCACAGATGAAGGCCTCGGAAGACTCCAGACAGCGGGCCCCGACCAAGGTCCAGGTTTATGACGACAAGCCGGGCCCATCGGCGCAGTCACCCGCGTCGAAGCCTCCCGGAGAGGAAGCGGGCCGGGTTGAAACGTCTTCCCTGACGCAACGCCGGTCGGTATTGGAAAGCCATCTCCAGAAATATATCGGCCGCTTGGACTACGACGAGGCCCTGCTTCTCCTGGGCCGACCGACCAACCTGACCCACGGGGACCGCCTGTTCGTGGCCTCCTGGCTCGGGGGAACCGGCGGCATCGATCTGAACCTGGACGGGACGACGGTACGGGTCAATCCCGGAGAAGAGCTTCAGCTCATCTTCGACAAAGGCACTCGAAAACTGATTTCATGGCGTTATCAACACGAATAGTCGGCGAACCGGTCCTGTGGGCGGTCCTGCTGGCCGTCCTGAGCCTGTTCCCGTGCGCATGCAGCAGCGCCCTGATCTTTGGCGCCCGCGGCGCCCTGCTCAATGCCCAACTCGAGGATTTTAAAGAACGTCCGGCCCTTTCCAGCCACAAGGCCCAGTTTTCCGAAAAGGACATCCTGGATGCATCGCCGAGGCCAAGAGGGAAAACCATCGAGGCCCTCAAGCGCCGCCTGGACGATTCCGTGGGCAGGCTTGATTACGATGCCGCCCTCATGCTCCTGGGCCGGCCGACCTGCCTTGATAGCGGCGAGACGACCTTCCTGGCTACGTGGCGTTGCGAGCACCCGGTCACCGTGACATCATCGGACGACGAACCCGCTTTCTCGTTCAGGCCCGGAGACGAATTGGAACTGGTTTTCGCGGACCATGACCGCAGGCTGGTGGATTGGCGATTGCGGCTCCGGTAGCCCGAACCAACCGGCAAGACGCCGATGGGGAAGGCAGTCCGTAACAAGGCAGGGGTATGCCCGGACGAATTGGATGCATACTGGTCGCCCTGATCCTGGCGGCGGTTTTTCTCTCATGGCCGACGGCCGATGTGATGGCCGGCGAGGAGAAGACCGACGCCGGAAGCACGTTCAACCAGGCCGAGGCATGTTGTCTGGGTTCGTACCGGATCAAGGATGAAGCGCAAGAAGAGGCCAAGTCCCTGATCCGCTACGGCTGGCCGGCCCGCGTGGTCGAGGTCCAGGTGCAGGGCGTGACCTGGTATCGGGTCTACGGGTTGCCCCGGAGGGAAACGGTCCTGGCGCCCCCCGAACCGCCCCAAAACGCCGAGTCCGGGGAGGCCGAGGTGGTCTACATCCAGGGCGCGGCTTCCCCCGGCCCTTTGACCGGTTTCGAAATTCTGGTGGACCTCTCCGGCTCAACGGGCGAGGCCGCTTTTTGCCAGGGGCTGACCAAGCATGAGGCGGAGTTCCGAATACTGGAAAAGATCGGCCAGAGCCTTCGTGACCGGGATTTCACGGCTGCCATGCGCAGCTTCGGATATCGGCGGGCCTGGAGCCACAAAGACTACACCCGGATCGAGTACGGCCCCCGGAAATACGACCTGCCCGGTTTTTCCCGGGCCGTCGATGGTCTGGCGGCCTCGGACGGCACGTCTCCCCTGGGTTTCGCCATCGGGGCCAGTGAAACCGAACTGGGTCCGATTTCCGGATGGAAGGCCCTGATCATTCTATCCGACTTCAAGCCGAGTTTCGACTTCGGCGATCCTCTGGATACGGCCCGGGACCTGGGCAACCGGCTGGGCGCCCTGCTCTGCTTCCACACCATTGACGTCGGTCCCGACGAGCAGAACCGAACCCTGGCCCGGGAAATCGCCAGGATCGGGGTGTGCGGCGGCTATTTCGACGGCTGCCGCCTATTGGGAGAGCCGGACTATTTCGAAGCCATGATCGAACAGGTGTTCGGCCGTCCCGAAGCTCCGGCTTCGACGGCCTGTCCGGACGCCGACGGGGACCGGGTCTGCGACGCGGACGACCGATGTCCGGACACGCCGAAGGGAATTTCGGTGGATGAACGGGGCTGCTGGGTGGCCGCGACCTCGGAATACTTCGACCTCAATCAGGCCTCGATCAAAAAGGAGTTCCTGCCCCTGCTGCGGCAGACCGCGGACTTCCTCATGACCCGGCCGGGGTTGACCTTGGAGATCGCCGGCTTCACGGACAATACGGGAACACCGGCCTACAACCTCAGGCTCGGTAGCCGGCGAGCCGCCGCCGTTCGCGACCGGCTCGTGAAATTCGGGGTGGCAAGCGGGCGTCTCCGCGTCCAATCGTACGGCGAGTCACGCCCCGCGGCCGACAACTCGACCGCCGCCGGCCGGGCCAAAAACCGCCGCGTGGAAATCCGGGTCCTCCCCTCCAGCCCTTAGTCCCGGATTTTGCAGTTGCCTTCTACCGCGGCGCCGAACATGCAGGGCGGGCAGATACCTCGCGGCCTGCCGCGAGGTTGGCCCGCCAACCTAACAATCGGTTTTTCCTTACATGTCGCCCCGCTACGAACTCAACCGCAAAATCCGGGTTAATCCCGAAAGCTTCATGAGCTGTCTGACACGGCAGTGAAAAGCCGGCCCGTTGCGCCAACTCATGATTCGTCCGGGTTAGCGTCCCCGGGACAGGTCCAGGCCTTTGAGGTCCGCTTCCAGGTCGGCCAGCAACCCGGCCAGGCCCTGGTTCCAGGCCCCAACCAGGGCTTCGGGGCCGGAGCCCTTCCCGACCGGCGTTTCCCGGCGATACGACTTCTGAAAAACGACTCCGGGCTCGGCGGTCCGGTCTGAAAGCAAAAATATCTTGAACTCCAGCACGACCCGGGGGGCCTGACTGTTTCTAAAATCCGCGTAAAGCAGGTTCAGCGCCCCTTCCAGGACATAGTCGGGCCGCTGGCGTCCGGGGTCGTCGGTCACCCGCCCGAAAAGTCCGGCGGCGGCCAGCCATTTGATGGTCTGGTCGGTGAGCATGGGGCCGGGCGGGATGAAAAACTCATTGTAAAAGTCCGAGGCGTAACTCGAATCGCCGGTGCGATAGACAAAGCCTTTGGCCTCGTACTGTGGGGAAACCCGGAAGGGACGGACCTTCAGGACCGGTCCGGCCGCGGGCGGAGGGACCCGGTCGGGACGCATGGCCTCGAGAGCGAAAAATCGCTTTTCCGGATAGCCTTGTTCGCCACTCAGGCATCCGGACAGGGTCAGGATCAAGCATAACGGGGCGATGAACGCCAGAATCAATCGTCTATTCATGTTTACCGGGCTCCGTCTGTCTGGGCGGCCCTCCGAACAACAGTTGCGAGGGATGGCGCTTGGCATTCTCACTCAGTTCCTTGAGGTTTTCGGAAATCACCCGGATATTTTCCAGACTCGTTTCGATCTGTCGCTGCTGGGACACGACCAGGTCGTCCAGATGTCGCAGGGTGTTCCGGAGTTCGTCCATGGTTTCGGGCAGGTTGCCCGAGGCCTCGTCCAATCGCTTGGCCAGGCGCTCGACGTTCCCGGCCGTCTTTTCGAAGGCGGCCATGGAGCCGGCCAATGGCTTTTCGGACCGATCGATCAGGCGCCGTATGGCGGCGGTGGCTTCGACCGCGTCATGATTGACCAGGCGGTTCAAGCCCTTGTTGGTTTCACGCAGTTCCGCCAGAAGCTGCCGCGCCTCTTCCTTGACCCCGGCCACGTTGGCCGCGTCAAGGGCCTGGACCAGGCTCTCCAGGGCCTGTTCGATCCCCATTGAAATCCGGGGAAGATTGAACTGTTCGAGGTTCCGCATGATGCGGTCCAGGGACTCGGTCATGGTGGTGATCACGGCCGGGGCCGAAGGCACGTACGGATATTCCGGGTCCCATTCGATCTTCATGGGTGGATGCCGGCCGGGGTCCAGGTAGTCGGCTTCCACGTAAAGGGCCCCGGTCAGCCCCTGGGAGGCCAGCCGGACGCGCAGCCCGTTCTGGATATCCTCCTTCAGGAGTTCTTCCATATCATGCTTGGCCAATAGGAGTTCGAAACTCGCCGCTTCCTCCCGGCCGAACGCATCGGGATAGAAATTGATCCGGACCAGGACCAGGGGACGGTCGGTGTGGTAGTGCGTGCTGGCCATGGTGATGACCTTGACGTCGCCGACCTTGATCCCCCGGAATTTGACCGGAGAGCCGACATCGAGGCCCTGGACCGATTCGTCGAAATAGGTTTCCATGACCAGGGCCGGTCGAAACATGGCCCCCACGCCCAGGACAATGACCCCGGCGACGATCAGGGCGCCGGCGATCAGGACGAAGAGTCCGATTTTGAAATAATTGGCCCGTTGACTCATGCGGTCCACTCTCCTCCCGTCCGGCCCACGGATCGGTCTTTTTCAGGTCCGGTCTCATCGGACGATTTCCTGGGCGGTTCGGCCTCGCGGTTGAAAAACCGTCGAACCCATTCGTTGTCGCTTTGGTCTCTCAGGTCTTGGGGCCGCCCTTCGGCCACGATGCCCTTGACGTTCTTGTCAAGCATGATCACCCGGTCGGCAATGGCGTAGATGCTGGGCAGCTCGTGGGTGACCACCACAAAGGTCATGTTCAGATTCCCGGCCAGGTTCAGAATGAGCTGGTCCAGTTCGGCCGAGGTGATGGGGTCCAGCCCGGCGGACGGTTCGTCCAGGAACATGATTTCCGGGTCCAGGGCCATGGCCCGGGCGATGGCCGCCCGCTTCTTCATGCCTCCACTGATCTCGGAAGGCAGGTGGTCCTCGAAGCCGGTCAGGCCCACCAGGCTCAGCTTCATCCGGGCGATCATGTCCATGGCCTCCGACGGCAGGCCGGTGAACTCCTCGAGGGGCAGCCGCACGTTTTCCAGCACGGTCATGGACCCGAACAGGGCCCCGGCCTGGTACATGACGCCGATCCGCCGGAGAATGCGCAGCCGCTCTTCCCCTTGGGCCGTAACCACGTCCAGATCGCCGATGAGAATCCGGCCGGAGGCCGGTTTGTACAAGCCGATCATGTGTTTGAGCAGGGTGCTTTTCCCGCAGCCCGATCCGCCCAGGATGATGAAGACTTCGCCCGGAAAGACCTGAAAGGATATCCGGTCCAGGATGACCTCCCCCTCGTAGGCCGCGGTCATGTCTTCGACGGTGATGATGGCCGCCGGTCTGTCGTTCGCCTTGATCATATTCCCAGGTAGAAGAAAGCGATGGAGAAAAGGCCGTCAGTCAGGACGATCAGGACGATGCCGCTGACCACGGCCCGGGTGGTGGATTCCCCCACGGCGCTGGCGCCGCTTCCGGTCCGCAAGCCCCGATAGCAGCCGATACCGGCGATGATCAGCCCGAAAACCAGGGATTTGAACAGGCCCCCCAGCAGGTCCACATAGGTCACCGCGCCGAGGACCTGATTGACGTAGGTCACCAGGGGATAGCCGAGCGAGAGCAGGACGATGGCCCCGCCCACCAGTCCGACCAGGTTGGCGAACACGGTCAGCAGGGGCGTCATGGTCATGGCGGCCAGGACGCGGGTCACGACCAGAAACTGGACCGGGGCCAGGCCCATGGTCGTCATGGCGTCGATCTCTTCGCTGACCTTCATGGTGCCCAGTTCGGCGGCAAAGGCCGCGCCCGAGCGTCCGGCCAGAACGATGGCCGTCATGAGCGGACCGAGTTCCCTGAGCATGGCCAGTCCGATCAGGTTGGCCACGAAGATTTCCGCGCCGAACTGGCGCATGGGGACGGCCGCCTGAAAGGACATGATCAGGCCGACGAGGAAGCTGATCAGGGCGATGATGGGCAGGGCGTTGACGCCCGCGGTCTCGGCCGCGTAAAGCAGGTCGCCCCACCTGAGGGCTCGGGGATGCCTCAGCCCCTGGAGCAGGGCCAGGAGCAGTTCGCCGACAAAGGCCACCAGGGAGACGAGGTCCTCGACATAGGCAAGGACCGCCCGGCCCACCTCTTCGGGCATGGGGGCGGGACGTTTCTTCTTTCGTTTTGACGGATCGAAATCCGCCGGGTCGAACATGTCCAGCAGTTTCCGAAACTCGGGTTTCAGACCCCGAACGACCAGCTCACCGCCCAGGTCCCGCTGCCGCCGGGCCAGATCCAGCAGGAGTCCCAGTCCGGCGCCGTCGCAGTACTCGACCTGTTCGGCCTCGATTTCCACGCGGGACGAGGCCTGTTTTTCCAGAACGGCGGTGGTTTCCCGCCATAGTTTCGGGGTGCTGGCCGAGTCCAGGCGGCCGGACAGCTTCAAGACCAGTGCGGTCGCCTGGCCGTCGGGCGCCTGAATCTCGAGGGATGATGTCGGCTGGGTTGAAATCGTCCTTCTCCAGATTCCTATTATAGCAAAGTGTACCGTCGGAACACGAGGTCGGCGGCGGCCCCGGCCTCAGTACAGGATGCCCGCGTAACCGACAAAGCTATCATCCGGACGAACGTCGTAGCTGGTATAATAGTCCACAAGCAAGCCGTTTTCAGTTCCGGCGGCCTGGCAGGCGGCCACGGCGGCCGCCGCCGCGCCCGCGCTGCACGCGCTTTGGTTCCGGGCCGCGTGTTCGAGCAGGCCGGTCGCGTCCATGGCCAGGGACCGTTCGATGAAGCCCCGGTCGTTTTCCTTCTTGACCCAGGTCACGGCCTGGGCTCCGAGTCCCTGGGGGGTGAACCCGTAATTGGGGCCATAATGGGTCAGATCGGTGGACCCGAAGACCAGGATGCGCTTGCCCTGCTCCCGAGCCGCTTCAGCCGTTTCCCGGCCGATGTCCACCGCCGCTTCGGAGTGCGGAGCCCTCAGGGCGACCAGGCGCTGGTCCGGGAAAAAATATTTGACCAGGGGAAGCTGGACCTCGACCGTATTGTCATTGGTCGAATGCCCCTCGGGACGGGCCCCGATCCGTTTCGCGATCTCCCGGGTCAGGTCCTGGTCGATGAGCATGGGTCCCAGCGGTGTATCCCAGGCCCGGTCGTCGTAGACGATGCCCGGCCCGTGTCCGAGGTGGCCGCCGAACAGGATGACCACGTCCGGCCGCGACGTTCGGGCGGCCAGGTGAAAAATCACCGCGGCCAGGCGCCCGGAAAAATACCAGCCGGCGTGGGGCACGAGACCGCCGCGAGGCTCTTCCCGGTCGATCCGGAAGCGTTGGAAATAGTCTTCGAACGACTCGATTTCCCGTTGGGTCTCCCGCTCGGAGTCCGGGTACCAGCCGTAAGGCAGGCAGCGGGTTCTTACATCCATAACCTTCTCCTTTCCGGCTTCGGGCCCCAACCCCGGAAACGTTCCGCCCGGCCCGCCAGTCCACCCCGCGGGTCGGCCCTGTCATTATCGAATGTTTCCCGGGCCAGGACAATATAAAACGCCCTCGCCCCCGAAGGACCCCGCCGTCCCCGCGGCCTCCGGCGGCCAACTCCTCCCGTTCGTTACCTGACCGCCCGGGTAAAGGGCATGGTCAGGAGGTGGTGAAGATTCAGCCGCTCGGCCCGGGGATAGGCGCCTAGGCCGATCCGGATGCCGGTCTGGTCCACATCGGCCCGCATGGTGCCCATGATTCGGTCCCAAAGTGAAAATACCGTTCCGTAATTAGCGTTCCGCTCCCTGATGACCACCGAATGGTGAATGCGGTGCATGGAAGGCGGAACGAACAAGACCCAGAAGACCCGCTCGAACCAGGCCGGAACCCGAAGACTGGAGTGGTGGAACTGGGCGCACAATAAAAGCAGGCTTTCGAAAACCACCACGCCGGTCAGGGCGGCGCCGATGAAATAGACCAGGGCGATCTTGATGACGGCCGATATCATCAATTCGCCCAGGTGGAACCGGGCGGCCGTGGATACGTCCATGTTCAGATCGCTGTGATGGACCCGGTGAAAACGCCAGAGCAAGGGCGCCTCGTGGTTGAGCAGGTGCCAGACGTAGAGCATGAAATCCATGAAGACCAGAGTCGCCAGGGTCTTGAACCAGGACGGCGGCTCGATCAGGTTCAGCAGGCCGACCCGGTTGGCCGTGACATAGGCCGCCGCGGCTACGATGGCCCCGCGAGAGATCAGATTGAGGACCACGGTGTTGAACAAGGCCAGTACCAGGTTGACGACCCAGCGCTTGAACTTGGAAACGGACGGCTTCCGATAGGGCCCGGCCAGTTCCAGCAGCAGAAACAGAAGGGTGCCGCTGATGGACAGTCCCAGCTTGATTTCCATGGCAAATGTTTCGATCATGCCTCTCTCGTTCCTGGTCATTTTTTCCCGCCCGGACCGGTTCATATTTTTATTGTACCCGGCGGCATCCAGAGCGGCAAGCCCAGGTTCGCGACTTGGCTTTCCGGCCAGGATTAACCCCAGCCCATAGGCCAGAGGCCATCACTTCCGAGCGAATACGTTGACCCGGCGAAACGTTTCGAAACACCGGCCATCTCCCTGCCGGGTCTCCTCGATCATTCGGGCGACCACAAAATCCCGAAACGCCTTTTTATGGCGCTCGTCGATCCGGATTAGAAACGGCACGATGCTCGGCTGGTCAATCCATCGAATCATCGCCTCGGCATCCGGAAAAAAGCGGTCGGCATTCTCGCCCCAGACCTTCACGTCATCGAGTCCGCTCCCCTTCATCAAGGTCGAATACTCTTCGATGGCCGGCATGTACCAGGGCCATTCAAAATCCTTGAAATACCCGGGAAACGGCTCCTTCGACATGGCCTCCCGAATCACTTTGAAGAAGTTGGCACAGTTTTCCTCCGCCGCAAAGTTGAAACGAAGTCTGCCTCCTGGACGCAGGGCCCGACGAACGTTTTTTAAAAGACGCCGGTGGTCCTTGACCCAATGCAGCGTTGCGTTGGAAAAAACGATGTCAAACCTCTCGTCGAAGTCGATCCGGTCGATATCCATCAAAATAAACCGCAGATGACTCCGTTCCTTGGGTCTGGCCGCGTCGATCATCCCTTGGGACGCATCGATACCCGTGACATCACCGTTCGGCACCAGATCGGCCAGCCGTGAGGTCAGGGTCCCGTCCCCGCAACCGAGGTCCAGAATGCGTTCCGTTCCCCTTGGATCGAGTTCCAAGATGATCCGGGTCCCCCATTCCTTTTGATGAGCGGAAGCCTGCTCGTATTTTTTGCCATCGAATTCGTGCGTCATGTCATGCCGCTCGACCGGCCGGCCCGGGCTGGTTTCTTTTCCCGGCCAGCACGAAAAATAATAACCGAGCCATATAATTATTTATATCACGGGCCGGCCGGAACATAAAGGTTTGCCTCGGCAGGCATGCATTGCGCCGCGTGCCTGTCAGACCTTGTAGACGGGTCACGCGGCGATCCTCTCGGATCGTTCAGGCCGGCACCCCGGTTTGAGGTCGCTCTTCTACTTATTAAACTTATTCAATTTAACTTATTCAATCTTGACAGGGCCGGCTGAATCGGTTATGGAATTAATCAAATACGGGCAAGAAGTCCGTAGGTCGGGTCAGTAAAAATATAAAAACGCAAGGCGCCACGAAGGCGTTTCCCGAGAGAAACGGGAACGAATCGTGGCGCTTTTTTTTCGAAAGGGGGAGGGCCGTGCTGCTGAAGCCTTTCATGCGCGAGGGCATCATGCCGCTGCCGGTGACCTTCATTTCCACCATCAGCCGGGACGGGGTGCGCAACGTGGCCCCCTGGTCGTGCGTCATGCCGGTCCTGCGGCCGCTGGACCTGATCCTGGCCGCCTCGGCCCTGAAGCGGGACACGCTGCAAAACGTTCGCGACACCGGCCAGTTCGTTTTGAACCTGGCCGGAACGGACCTGGCGGACAAGGTCATACCCACGGCGCGCTACAGCCCGCCCGTGGCGGACGAGTTCGAGCTGGCCGGCCTCGAGGAAAAGCCCTCCCATGTGGTCCGGGCGCCGGGGATCGCCGGCTGCTATGCCTGGATGGAATGCAAACTGGTCAAGGCCTATGAAGAGGACCGGTTCGTCCTGCTTCTGGGCCGGGTTTTGAGACTGGAGGTCCGGGACGACGCTTTGCGTTCCGACGGCTCGCTGGACCTGGCCGCGGCTCGTCCGCTGATGATGACCGGCAGCCGGCAAGGCATGCATTTCTGCACCCTGGAGGACCTCGATGCCTCCGAACCGTTCTCGGCCATGTTTCCGGACGGCCGCGATCCCCTGGCCGGGCGCTATCAGGAATAAATAATGCCGGCCCGGTCATGGCCGGCGGCAACGGATCGAGGAGTTCCGAATGAAACGCACACTGATTGGCTTGTTCTTCATCCTGTTGGCTGTATGGATCTCCGCGGTGGGTTTCCGTCCCGTGGCCGAGGCCGGGGTCCGGGAAATCCGGATCGCCGACGGCAAGGGCGACTGGGGCTATCCCAATCCGTACCGGCACTACCCGCGAGGGCCGGGCTATGTTCGGATGAGCCTGGTCTTCGACACCTTGATCTGGAAGGACCAGAAGGGCTACGTTCCCGCCCTGGCCGAGTCGTGGTCCTATGACCCGGCCTCGATGGCCTTCACCTTCAAGCTCGACCCCCGGGCCAAATGGCACGACCAGACGACGCTGACGGCCGAGGACGTGGCCTTTAGCATCGATTATTTCAAGAAGCATCCCTACCGCTGGATCAGCGTGGACCACGTGGACCGGGCCGTGGTCAAGGACGCCCAAACCGTGGTCATCCATTTGGCCAGGCCATACTCCCCTTTCCTGTCCGACATCGGCGGGACCATGCCCATCCTGCCCCGGCACATCTGGTCCCGGGTGGACGACCCGAAAAATTTCAACGACCCGCAGGCCTTCATCGGCAGCGGGCCCTACATGTTCAAGGACTTCAACAAGGCCCAGGGCACGTACCTCTATGAAGCGTTTCCGGATTATTATCTGGGCCGGCCCAAGGCCGACCGTTTGATCTACGTCCGGTCCGGCAAGCCCCTGGTTTCCCTGTCCCAGGGGCAGGTGGACCTGGCCAACATCCAGCCCGACATGGCCGAGCCCTTGAAAAAGAAAGGCCTGGTCATCATCCGGGACGAACGGGGCTGGAGCAAGAAGCTCATGATCAACCATAAAAAAGCGCCGTTGGACCAGAAGGTCTTCCGCCAGGCCCTGGCCTTTGCCATCAGCCAGCGGGAAATCATCGACAAGGCCCACCGGGGCTTTGCCACGCCGGCCTCGTACGGGCTGCTGAGCATCGATCACGAGATGTACAATCCCCGGACGCCGACCTATGCCTTCGATCCGGCCAAGTCCAGAGAGTTGATCGCCTCTCTCGGCTTCGAGCGGGGACCGGACGGGACGTTCCGCAAGGAAGGCAGGCCGCTCAAGCTCGAAGTCCTGGCTTCCAACGTGACCGTGGCCGGCGAAAGCGTGGCGGACCGGGACGGGGAAATCATCAAGAAACAGTTGGGGGAGGTGGGGATCGAGGTGGACCTGGTCCACCTGGAACAGGCCACGACCGACAGCCGAGTCAAGTCCTGGAACTTCGATCTGGCCATCTCCGGACACGGCGGAATCGGCGGGGACCCGAGGATTCTCAACGAGATGATCGCCTCCCAATATGGCGCCGGGTCGGTCAACAGCGCCCGCTATGACGCCGACCCCAGGCTCAATGAACTGCTCGAAGCGCAAATGGCCGAAATGGACCCGGCCAGACGCAAGGAGATCGTTTTCGAGATTCAGAAGGTCTATGCCGAGGACCTGCCCGCCGTTTCCTTGTATTACCCGGACAACCTGTCCGCGTACAATCCGAAGAAAGGTGTGGTCTGGTTCTATACCCGGGGCGGAATCAGCAAGGGGATTCCCATTCCCCAAAACAAGATGTCGCTGATCAAGTAGGTCGGGCGGTCCCGGTCTGTCTTGGGAAGGCGGTTCGCGGATGGCATGAAAATCCTGGACGGCAAACAGTCGGGCCTGGTCTGGGCTTACTTCGTGGCCGGCCTGCTCATGGTCTATCTGAGTTACAGCCTGCCGGGACTGTTGCCCGGGGATTTCGTCACAGCCATGTACGCCGGCTCCCACGTCGCCCTGAACGCCGACCAGGAAGCTGAGTTGCGGGCTCAATACACGGAGCAGACCGGCTTCGGCCGCTACCTTTTCGACCTGGTCACGCTGAAATGGGGGTATTCCTATGCCTTTCTGGCCCCGATTTCCGAACTGATCCTGGAGACCCTGCCCTGGACCCTGCTGCTGATGGGCGGGGCCCATCTGATATCCATGTTTTTCGGTTTCATCGCCGGGGTGGAGGCGGCCTGGCGGCGGGGCAGCCTGCTGGAAAAGGCCTGCGTGGGTCCCATGACCCTGCTCGAGGGCGTGCCGGAAATCTGCGGAGGCGTGCTTTTCCTCTTGGTCTTCGCCCTGTATCTGGGCTGGTTTCCAGCTGCCGGGGCCGAGACGGCCTATGCCGAACAATCGGGCCTGGAATGGGTCGCGGACGTGGGGCATCATCTGGCCCTGCCCCTGGCGACCCTCGTCCTGGCCTACCTCCCCGGTAATTTCCTGCTGGCCCGGGCCAGTGTGGTCCTGGTCCGGCAGGCCCAGTTCGTCCAGACCGCCCGGGCCAAGGGCCTACCGCCCTGGCGGGTGCGTTACGTCCACGCCGCGAGGAACGCCCTCCTGCCCATGGTCACCCGATTCGGCCTTCGTCTGGCCTTCATGGTCACCGGCGCCCTGGTCGTGGAAACCATTCATTCCTACCCGGGTCTGGGCACCCTGTTGTTCAAGGCCATCGCCATGCGGGACCTGCCGCTGATTCAGGGGATCGTCCTGTTTTCCTCCCTGACGGTCCTCATGATCAACCTGGGTCTGGAATCATTGTACCGCCGACTGGACCCCCGGGTGAAACATGCATCTTGACGCGGTCCGGAAACTGGTTAAACCCGAATTTTGCAGTTGGGTTCGTTGCGAGGCGTCGAAATGCATAGCGAAACGCGAAGTTGGACCGATTTTTGGCCGCAGGCGTATCATATGATACGTCGAGGTCGAAAATCGGGAAACGAGCGTTGCAGCATGCAGTTCGGCGCCGCAGTAGTAGACAACTGCAAAATTCTGGTTAACAACCCCTGGTTCGTGGTCGGTGCCGGACTGGCCCTGGTTCTGCTGGCCCTGGTTCTGCTGGCCCTGGTTCTGCTGGCCCTGGTCGCCCTCGGCCCGACCCTGGCCCCGTACGACCCTCACGACATCTCTTTCCAGCCCCTCAGCCCGCCTTCCGCGCGCCATTGGCTGGGGGTCAACGACGGCGGCATGGACATTCTGTCCGAACTGCTTTTCGGACTGAGAAACACGGCCGTCTTCGGTCTGGCCGCCGGAGCGCTCGGACTGGTGCTGGGGGTGGCCATCGGACTGGCCTCGGCCTGGTTCGGCGGTTGGATCGACCAGTTCCTGATGCGTTCGGCCGACATTCTGCTGGCCATACCGGCCATCATGATCCTGGTCCTGGCGGCAGCGTACTTTCGGCCCGCCCCCCTGACCCTGGCCCTGGTCCTGGCCCTGCTGGCCTGGCCGACCACGGCCAAGGCCGTCCGTTCCCAGGCCCTGGTGCACAAGTACAGCTTGCACGTTCAGGCCGCCCGGCGGATGGGCGCATCCGGTTTTTACATTCTGTCACGGCACCTGATGCCGGAGCTGTTCCCGTTGTACCTGATCGGCTTTGCGGCCAAGACCCGGATGGCCATGTTCATGGAGGCTTCGCTGGCCTTTCTGGGCCTGTTCGATCCGGCCCGCAAGTCCTTGGGGCTGACCATCAGTTACGCCCTGCAGTATTACTACCTCGACGTGTGGTGGAACTGGCTGCTGCCGCCGATCGCCTCGTTGACCCTGCTTATCATGGCCTCGACCTTTCTGGCCGTCAGCCTGGAACAGGTCTTCGATCCCCGTTTGAAGGAGGCATTTTGAGCGTCCTGATCGACCGCTTGAAGGTGACTTACCGGGAAGGCGAGCATGCCTTGCTGGCGCTGGACCGGGTCAGCCTGTCCCTGAATCCGGGCCGGGTCACCGCTCTGGTCGGGGAGTCCGGTTCGGGCAAGACCACCCTGGGCAGGTCGATCATGGGGCTGTTGCCGCTCAACGCCGAGGCCGGAGGCCGGATTCGCCTGGAGGGCCGGGACCTGCTGGGGCTGGACGAAGCGGCCCTCAACGAACTCCGCTGGACCCGCATGGCCATGGTCTTTCAGAACGGCGCGGCCAATCTGAACCCGGTCTATCCCCTGGTCGATCAGGTGGCCGAACCCCTGGTCCAGCATGGGGGCCGGAAAAGGAATGCGGCCCGAAACCAGGCCCGGGCGGCCATCGAGGCCATGGGGCTTCCGGCCGACCTGGGATCGCGCTACCCGCATCAACTGAGCGGCGGCCAGATTCAGCGCGCCCTGCTGGCGATGGCTCTGATCCTGAATCCAAAAGTCCTGATCCTGGACGAACCGACCGCCTCCCTCGACGCCCTGACCAAAACCTTCATGTCAGACCAGATCGATGACATGCGCCGAAGGGGCCAGGCGGTCCTGCTGATCACCCACGACCTGGACCTGGCCTCGATCCTGGCCGACGACCTGGCCGTTCTCTACCTGGGCCGGATCATGGAGATCATGCCGGCCGGGGACCTGCTGGCCGGTCCCGAACATCCCTATACCGCGGCCTTGAGCCGCTCCTACCCCAGCCTGGACGCCGTGAGGGACCTGGGCGGCATTCGAGGCGACGCCTTCTACCGGTTGATTCACGCCCACCCCCGGCCCGGTCACGACGACCACGACCATGTCGTCTCCCCGGACTCGATCCATGAAACCGGCCACGCACCGCGACAAGGATGCCTGTTTCAGCCCCGGTGCACCCAGGCCGTGGACGAATGCCGTCTGTCCGATGTGCCCATGATCGAGGCAGGGCGCCACCAGGTCCGCTGCCTTCGCCGGGGCATCGTCAATCTGCTGGAACTTGAAGGTGTGGAAAAACGCTACGGTTCACTCACGGCCCTGACATCCACGAACCTGACTCTCAAGGCCGGGGAACTTTTTTGCCTGGTCGGGGAAACCGGGTCCGGGAAAACGACCCTGGCCATGCTCGCGGCCGGCGCCCTGCACCCGGACCGGGGCCGCCGGACCTTCGAGGGCCGTGACATGGATACCTGGTTGAAGCGCGACTACCCTTCCCTGGCCTCGAAGATCGGGCTGATCTACCAGAGTCCGGCCGAATCGGTCAGCCACCGCTTCTCGGTCTTCGACGTCGTGGCCGAACCGCTTCGGGTCCAGCGACCGGACCTGCCCCGAGCGGACCTGGACGATCGGGTCCGGCGGGCCTTGACCGACGTCCGTCTTTCCACCGAACCGGAGTTCCTGAAACGCTACCCTCACGAGTTGAACATGGGCGCAATCCAGCGGCTCTGCCTGGCCCGGGCCATTGTTCACGACCCGGTCCTGATCGTGGCCGATGAACCGACCAGCTCCCTGGACCCCAGCGTCCAGGCCAAGGTGCTCCGGATGCTCCTGAACCTGCAGATCGAGCGGGGACTGACCATGCTCTTCGTGACCCACGATCTGGGACTGGCCCGCAAGATCGCCGATCGGGTCGGCGTCATGCTGGCCGGCCGGATGGTCGAGCTCGGACCGGCGGCCCGCGTCATGGGCCGGCCTGGGCACCCCTACACCCGGATGCTGATATCCGGCGGCCGGGCCCGGCCATCAGTCCTCCACCCCGTCGGGTTACAGGAAAAAGCCCCCGTCTGCCCGTTCATCGACCGTTGCGACCGTTTCGAAACAGGATGCCTGACCCGGCCGCCATCCCCGGTCAATCTGGAAGGCGGGAGGCACCTGGCCTGGTGTCGGCACCCCTTGAACGAGGTGGCCGAAGCAATGGAATATACCGACATGCACGCCGACCCCGGCCGGCCGATTTCAAGATACGCAATATAGAGGAGGTCATAATGCCCGAAGCTATAAATTCCGAACTGATCCAAGGGGCCACCGATTTTCACGGACACTGGTGTCCCGGTCTGGCCATCGGGATTCGCGCCGCCGAATGGGCCCTTCAGGAGATGGGTCGATCCGGGGATGAGGATATCGTTGCCGTGGTCGAGACCGACATGTGCGGCGTGGATGCCATTCAATACCTGACCGGCTGCACCTTTGGCAAAGGCAACCTGATCCACAAGGACTACGGTAAAAACGCTTTCACCTTCTACCGCCGGAGTGACGGAAAGGCGGCCCGCATCGTGGCCCGTCCCGGCATATTCGGGGAGGGTCACGAGGCTCTGGGCCGTCTCCATCGCAAGATGCAGACCGACGGATTGACCGAAAAGGAGGAAGCCGACTGGAAACAGATTCGGGCCATGGCCTCCAAACGGGTCATGGAAGCCCGACTGGCGGACCTTTTCGAGGTCAAGGAGCCGTCCGGCCCGCCGCCCAAACAGGCCCGGATTCTTTCCAGCCTGCCGTGCGATTCGTGCGGAGAGGCGGTCATGGAGTCCCGCACCCGGCGTATCCATGAACAGACGCTGTGTCTGCCCTGCTTCGAGGAAATGGAAAAGCGTTACTGAGCCCGTCCGCTTGGCCGGGCCCTGGATCGGACGGTCCGGCCTGGCGGATCATGAAAGGAGTCGACGAACCATGTGTGAAGCCAATGCGTATGTTTTCCGGAACGGCCGGGAGGAACTGATCCTGGAAGCCGTGGACCGGGTCGAGCCCGAGGCCCCCGGCTCCTATCGGCTGGTGAGTATTTTCGGGGAGCAGAAAACCGTGCAGGGCCGCCTCAAGGGTATGCGGCTGGTGGACCACAAGATCGTTTTCGAGGAATGAAGCAGCGTCCGGGCGGGGCAGCGCCTCGCTCCGGACACCCGCCCTCAATCCTTCAGACGCCACCACCAGTGGCCCTCGCCGAACTGGTCGCGGGCCTCTGCCAGGGTTGCTTCATCATAGACCTCCCGGACGATCCACGCCCGCCACTTGACCAGAAAGCGGTCGAATCGCTTCAGGGCCTTTTGTTCGGCCTCGTCCAGGCGGTCCCGTTGAAACTCGACCTCACTGCGGTAGAACAGGTAGTCCCTCATGATCTCCGGATGGGCGCCCAAAAGGGGCCTGACCCGCAGCAGCATGGTGTGCACGTCGCGGTCGGCCGGCATGTCCGTGTGATCGACCTCCAGACCGGGGTTGCGTCCGAGATGCGCCTGTAATAGTATGACGAACTCGATCCTGAGATCAAGGCGGTTTCCGCATGCCTGATTATGCCCTGACGGTCAATGAACCGGTTGAAGTGGAGGAGATCGTCCGACTGGCCCGATCGGTGGGCCGGCCCTGGGTCGACCCCGAACGGGTCCCCCGAATGTTGGCTTCGGCGGACTGCTACCTGGCCCGCCGGGACGACGGCCGCCTGGTCGGCTTGGCCACGCTGGTTTCGGACGGGGCCTTCATGGCCTATGCCCAGCATGTCTGGGTCTCGCCCGACTGCCACGGCCTAGGCATCGGCCGGGCCATGATGGAACGGATGATTCGCGACTGCGAGAACAAGGGCTATCTGGGGCTGGGCCTGTTCGCCGACCCGGAGGCCGTTGATTTCTATGGCCGGTTCGGTTTCGAACCGGTGAAAAACAAAGGATACCAGGCCCTGATCCGGGACCTGGCCCGACCAACGGGAGGTCAAGACCATGAGTGACGATCTGAAGAAGAAGACCAAGGAAACGGCCGAGTTGTATTTCAGCGGCCTGACCGGCGAGGGGGCTTACGCCCTGTGGCGGGCTTTTGACAAGGACCTGGCCAAGGACCTGTCCCTGTTCATAACCGGCCAGATGTACGCCCGGGAAAAGATACCCCACCCGACGCGCCAGCTGGTCACCGTGGCCGCACTGACCGTGCTTCAGCGGACCGAGGAGCTGGAGATGCACATCTGGGCCGCCTTGAACGTGGGCTGCAAACCGGAGGAAGTGGCCGAGGTGATTTTCCAGATGTACACCTATGGCGGCATGCCCGTGGTCAACCAGGCCCTCAAGGTGCTGCGCACGGTCCTGAAGAATCGGGGCGAATGGCCCGAAGGCGGTATCGGCTGAAACCGCTTGCCGGGGGGCGGTCATTCGGTCCGTACCGGCCCTGGGGAAAGAGACATGCTCAATTCCATCAATGATTCGCCGCTGCACCGGATCGCCAATCCCCGGAGCATCGCCTTTTTCGGAGCTTCGAACAACTTCCGCTCCATGGGCAGCAGTCTGCTGGCCTCGGTGCGGTCCATGGGTTTCACGGGACCGATCTATCCGGTCCACCCCAAGGAGCCCCGGGTCCAGACGCTGCCGGCCTGGAGAAGCGTTCTGGACCTGCCCGAAGCGCCGGACCTGGCGGTGGTGGTCCTGCCGACGCACCTGGTGGCCCCGACCATCGAGGACTGCGGCCGGAAGGGCGTCCGCCGGGCCATCGTGGTCACGGCCGGTTTCAACGAAGTCGGCGGGGAGGGGGCGGCTCGACAGAAGGAACTCATGGAGGCGGCCGCCCGCCACGGGGTTCGGCTCATGGGGCCGAACTGCCTGGGCGTGGTCAATGCCCACCTCCCGCTCAACACCACGTTTTATCCATTCGACGGCATACCGGGATTCATCGGTCTGGCTTCGCAAAGCGGCAGCCTGATCACCCAGTTGTTCCGGCATCTGGCTGACTTCGGCCTGGGATTTTCCTCGGCTTTCAGCGTGGGCAACGAAGCCGACCTGGACGTGGTGGACTGCCTGGAGTATTTCGGGGCCTGCCCCGAGACCCGGGTCATCACCCTGTACATCGAAGGTATCCGGCGAGGCCGGGAGTTTGTCGAGGTTGCCCGGTCCATCACGCCCCGCAAGCCGATCGTGGCCTTTTATATCGGCGGTTCCGAGACCGGCCGCCGGGCCGGTCTGTCTCACACCGGGGCCATGGCCGGTCCGGACCGGCTCTACGACGGCATCTTCCGCCAAAGCGGCGTGCTGCGGGCCGGTTCGATCACGGAGCTGTTCGATTTTGCCTGGGCTCTCGGGGTCCTGCCGCCGCCACGGGGCAACCGGGTGGTCATACAGACCAATTCCGGCGGGCCGGGCGCGGCCGCGGCCGACGCCTGCGGCCGGGCCGGACTCGAACTCCCCCCGCTTTCCGACCGGACCATCGAACGGCTTTCCGCGTTCATTCCGGGCACGGGCAGCGTCAACAACCCGGTGGACATCACCTTTACCAAAAATCCCCGGGCCTTTTTCCACGAAATCCCCCAGGCCCTGCTGGAGGACGAAAACATGGACGCCATGCTGCTCTACGTACTCATGGGCGGGGCGGGCATCAAGCGGGCGGCCGAGTTGTCCGGCGTCGGGGCCGGGGAGGCCCAGGCCGAGGCCGAACGAATCATGGACAAGCAGTCCAGGGCCCTGGCCCGGTGGGCCGCTTCCCAGGGCAAGCCGGTCCTGGGCTACACCTTTCGGCGTCCTGAAACGCCGGCCATCCGCAACCTGGTCCAGGGGGGCCTGCCGGTCTTCCCCGGCCCGGTTCGCGCGGTCCGGGCGCTGAAGGCGCTCCGGGACTACGCAATAATACGTGAAAGACTGGCGGCCCGGCCGGCCTGAATGTTCAGCTGAAAATCCGGGTCACCGCCGGCTCGTCATAATCGGCGGCGAACGCCCGAATACGTCCCTCGATCACTTGGAACACGTCGTTCCGGATAGCCCCTTCATGGCAGAGACGGACGCAGTTGCAGCAGAGCAGGCAGTCGGTTCCCAGCCCCAACACGGGCTCCAGGGTGATGTTGTTCGTGGGACAGCCGTCCACGCACAGCCCGCACGAGGTGCAGGCCTCCGGGTCCAGAACCATGGGCGGCATCATGGCCTTGGTCTTTTTCAGGCTCCGGGTGTGGAACAGGGCCTGACGCTCCGGGCTCTGGTAGTTCAGGTCCTCGGCGGTCAGCCCCGCGTCCGTCCCGGCATCCATCTTTTCTAGGACCCGGCCAGTCAGCCTTCTGATCTCGGCCTCGTCTTCCTCATTGGGACGGCCGCCCCCCAGAGGGTCTTCACAGGACCACATCATGGAGTGCAGGGCCATGACCTTGGCTCCGCCCAGAAGCCGGAAGCCTTTCTCCCGCAGCGGCAGGGCCAGGTCGTGCAGGGGCACGGCGCACACTCCGCCGATCCCCGAAAGGCGGTCGATGAAGTCGAGGACCGGAGGCAGGGCCCGGTTGGCATAAACCGGCGATCCCACCCAAAGGCAGTCGCCGGGGTCGAGACCGGAGATTGCGGCCTCCATGTCGCTCCTGGTCCGGGCCATATCCAGAAGCGAGACCGGCCGGCCCCGGGCCTCGAGCGTTTCGGCGATCACCCGGGCCGCGCGTCGGGTGGTCCCCGCCGGGGAAAGGAATACGATCAGGGACTTGCCGTGCTTGTCGGTCATGCGTTCAGTACTCCTTCCGGTGTGTTTCATGCCCGGGTATCGGCGCGATTCGGCCTGTACCAGACTGGGCTGTTCTTCGGCCGGCCGCACCACCCGTTTGGAGGAGGCGACCCGCCTCGGCCCAGGCCATCGGGCCGGATTCGCACGCCGGCGGCGACATAAAAGGCTCTAGGGCTACGACAATCCCTTACTCGTAAATCTTCTCATCAACCGCTTCGGCTTCCGCGGCATCGCCTTCGTAGTCCCGGTCACGGCCCAAGGCCTTGCGGCTCAAATACTCGGTATACCATTCATGGGCCACGATCATGGACATGACTTCATTGGACCCGGTCCAGATGGGGCCCAGCCGAATGTCCCGATAGATGCGTTCAATCGGAAATACGTTAGTATAACCGATTCCCCCCATGACCTGAAAGGCATGGTTGACCACTTTCATGCAAGCCTCGGTTGAAAACCGCTTGGCTTCGCTGATCATCCTCCGGGCCTGCCGGGGGTGGCTGCTTTTCTCGGCGGCCTGGGCCGCCATGAGTGTGATGGCCCGGGCCGCATCCAGGAGGGTCGCCGCCTCGGCCACCTGAAAGCTGACGCCCTGGAAATTGTTGATGGTCTGCCCGAAAGCCTTCCTCCGGGACGTATAGCCGGTGGCCACTTCCAGGGCGGTTCGGGCCGGGCCGATGCACATGACCGCGGAACCCAGCCGTTCCGGGATCATGATCGTGTCAAAGATCGCCTTTCCACCGTTTATCTCACCCAGCACGTTTTCCTTGGGCACCTTGGCGTCCTTGAAGACGAGACGGCCCGTCCCGCACCCACGAAGTCCCATCAGGCCGTAGATATACTCCACCTCAACGCCCGGTCCCCGATCGATGAGGAAACAGGTCAGCGCCTTGTGCGAGGGCACGTCCGGATCGAAACTGGTGCGGGCGTAGACCATGAAATAGTCCGCGCCTTCGGCTCCGACAATGAAACGCTTTTGCCCGTTGACCAGGAAATGATCGCCCTGGTCCACCGCCGTGGTCGTAGTGCCGAAAAAGTCGGACCCCCCGCCGCCCCGGGGTTCGGTCAGGCATTCGGCGGCATAGATGTCTCCGGCCAACAGCGGTTTGACGTATTTCGCCTTTTGCTCATCCGTGCCGTGTTCCACGATGGCAAAGCAGACCAGACAGCCCCCCACGCCATACAGGCATCCAAAGGCGTAGCCGAGCGTGCCGATTTCCTCGACCACCATGCAGAGAGTCGGCCAGTCCTGATCGCGGCCACCCCACTTCCGGGGCAGATGGACCCCCAGCAGGTTCCGGCGGCCGGCTTCCCGTAAAAACTCCTTGTTGAAGCGAATCACCTCCCGATCCATGTCCAGGATCATCTGCCTGGGGACCCACTTGACCAGGTCTCGGACCTCCTCGCGCAACGCTTTTTGTTCCTCGGTCAACAATAGATCAAGCATGCCATTCTCCTATATTAGTTTGTCGCCAAACCTTTAAGTTAAAAAAAATTACCAGGCGTCGTTGACCTTCTTCAGCAAGCGGACCAGGGTCTCCTTTTCCTCATCGTCAAGACCCCGGCCGAATCGCTCCTGAAGTGTGATGGATATGGTGATGAAATCCGGGATTAGACGACCTCCTTTCTCCGTAAGTGAAACAATCTGCACGCGCTGGTCCGCCGGGTCCGCTTGTTTTTCCAGATACCCCAACCTGACCAGCTTGTCGACCAGGCCGGTCACGGTTGACTTGTCACGGTCGATGATCCGGGCCAGTTCCTTCATGGGCACCTTCTGCTTCTTGAACAAGGCGACCATGATATCCCCGTGTGAGGGGGCCAGGCCCTGCAGGCCGTGCTTTTTCAGTTCCCTGATCAGCAGCCTGTTGGCCTTGTCGCTGATTCTGGCGATGTAGAAGATGCTTCTGTCGTTGATCACGCTGTACATTTGCACCTCGTTGAAACGATTTTAGTTTGTTACCAAACAAATGTCAAACGTTTTTCTAGCGGTTTCCTCGCCCTGGCCGGATATTGCGAGAGGTGATGCTTCGCCGGCCCGACCTTCCTACAAGCCGGGCCGGACGGCCCGTCCGGGAAGGGCCTGGGTCAACCGGCCGTTTTCAACCACCGGTTGTCCGGCCACCAGGACGTGGACCATGCCTCTGACGCCCTGGTCGGGCTCCAGGTAGGTGGCCTGGTCTTCCAATGTCTCCGGATCGAATACGGCCAGGTCCGCGTCAAAGCCCACCGCGATTCGGCCTTTGCCATGCAGGCCGAATCGCCGGGCCGGAAGGACCGTCATTTTGGCCAGGGCCTCGGTCAGTCCGAGGAACCCCTGCTCCCGGACCAGGCGCCGTATGACCCGGGGAAAGGCGCCGGCGCCTCGCGGGTGGGTCGGCCGGCCCGTCCCTTCCTCGAAGATGCCGTCCGATCCGACCATGACGAACGAGGGCAGAAAGAGGCGGTCCACCAGGTCCTGGCGCATCATGTGGCCGACGAGCATGGTTTTCGAGGATTCACCTTTTAGTTTCAGGTACAGTTCCCTGGTCAGGGCCTCCCCTTTGTGCGGTCCGGCGGCCACTTCGATCATCGAGATGTCCACGCCCAGATGCTTGTTGACGCCGGGCACGAGCAGGGCGTCCAGGAGCGCCCCTTCCGGATACATGCACCATGAATCGTATGGATAGGCGTCGCCCATGACGTCCAGGCCGTCGGCCCGGGCCTTTTCGATGACCTCCAGTCCGCGCCTCAAGACCGCGTCGTAGGGTCTGGATCGCCAGGCCAGTTGCGAGGTCAGGTGGGATATCTGAAGCCGGACCCCGGACTCCCGGGCCGCTTCGATCAGTTCCTCTTCCCCGGCCGCCGCGTCGCGGGACAGTCCGGGCACCCCCGGTCCGAAATACCGGGGATGGACCGCGGCGACCGCTTCATGCCGGGCCGCCACCTTGAACAGGTCGACGACTTCCGCCCTGGAAATGCCCGGGGCCAGGGCCAGGCCGAAGGAGACCCCCAGGGCGCCGTCGGCCATGGCCCGGTCGGCCATGAGGCTCATGTTCCAGCGTTGCGTCTCGTCAGCCGGGAGGTGCGGCCCGCCGACCCCGGCCTTTTTCCTCAGGTCCTGGGCGCCGATCAGCAGGCCGTGATGCACGGGAAAGCCCTCAGTGTCGATCCGCCCGAGGAAGGCGGCCACGTCGTCAGCGCCGTTGGCCATGGCCATGCCGCAGTTTCCGCCCACGACCGTGGTCACGCCCATGCGGGCCATGCAACGACCGGCGTGGAGCATGCCGTCGACATGGGTATGGACGTCGATGAATCCGGGGACGATCGTCAGACCGCCGGCATCGATCTCCCGGGGGCCATGGATTTCGTCCCGGGTCAGGGTCTGGATCACCCCGTCCCGCACCCCGATATTGCACTGGACCGGCTGGTCGGCCAGAGAATCCAGAACCCGCCCGCCCTTGATCACCATGTCATATTCGTTCATGCCCTGCCTCCCGGCTTCCGTTCGGCCGCCGGTCCGAAGTCCCGGAGCGGGGCCTGCCTTTGACTGATTCGCCGGCAGTCCGCCCGATCGGCCGATGGCGAGGTTGAGGTAATAAGATTGGGGCCATGATATATCCAGACGACCGTGGGCGGCAAGACTTAACGACCGGTTCAGAATCGGCCGATCGGGTTTCGAGTTCATGGGTTCCATAGCCAAGGGCGGCCGGTAGTGATATAATGCCGCCATTTCCATCGACCGGAGGCCAGGCCATGTTTCACACGGCGGATTTCGACCAGGTCAGGCGAGGAGACGTGGTGGACGTCTACTTCACTCGAACGAAAAGCATCCTGGAAGCCAGGGGTCTCGACGCCCGGGTTCGGGCCGAATTCACGGCCAAGGGGCTGCCGCAAGGCATGAGCTGGGCGGTGTTGTCCGGGCTGGAGGAGGTCCGGGGCCTGCTGGGCGGTCTCGACATCAAGGTCCGGGTCATGCAGGAAGGCACGATATTCCGGCCCTACGAACCGGTCATGGAGATCGAGGGCCGGTATCTGGAATTCGGGCACCTGGAAACCGCCATCCTCGGACTGCTCTGCCAGGCCTCCGGCGTGGCCACGGCGGCGGCCCGGTTTCGCAAGGCGGCCGGGGACAAGACCTTGTTCAGCTTCGGGGCGCGTCGGATGCATCCGGCCATCGCGCCGATGATCGAACGTAACGCCTGGATCGGCGGGTGTGACGGCGTGGCCGTGGGACTGGGCGCGGCCCTGGTCGGCCAGGCGCCGGTGGGCACCATGCCCCACGCCCTGATTCTTCTCATGGGCGACACCGTGGAAGCGGCCCGGGCCTTTGATGAAATCATCGACCCGTCCGTCCGCCGGGTGGTCCTGATCGACACCTTTGAAGACGAAAAGTTCGAGGCCCTGCGCGTGGCCCGGGCCATGGGGGACAGGCTGTGGGGCGTGCGGCTGGACACTCCGCGTTCTCGCCGAGGCAGTTTCGCCCGCATCATCGAAGAGGTTCGCTGGGAACTGGACCTGGCCGGGTACCGGGAGGTCAGAATCGTGGTCAGCGGTGGCCTGGGGGAAAAGGACGTGGCCGATCTGGCCCCTCTGGTGGACGCCTTTGGCGTGGGCACGGCCATCAGCAACGCGCCCGTTATCGACTTTTCCATGGACATCGTCGAGATCGAGGGCCGTCCCCGGTCCAAGCGCGGCGTCCGTTCCGGGGCCAAGGAAGTCTTCCGCTGTGAGGACTGCGGCCGGGACTACGTGCTCCCGCTCGGCTCCCTGCCCGCTTCCTGCGACTGCGGCGGAGCCTGGGTCCCCCTCCTGGAGCCGCCGCCCGTGAGGAATCCGGACCCGGAAAAAGTCCGGGCCCTGGTCCTCGAACAACTGCCCTTGTTCCACATGGAAGAGGTTTAGAGGGGTTTTCCTTTGAAGTGGCTGCTCCTGTCCATCCGGCCGGGTTCGGGCCGGATGATCACCCCGCCCAGGGCCCTGACGGCCAGCTTTCTGTTGCTGATCGTCATCGGGACCGCGGTCCTGCTCATTCCGGGCATGAGCGGCCCCAAGGGGCTCAGCGCCGTGGACGCCCTGTTCACGGCCACTTCGGCCGTCTGCGTCACCGGCCTGGTCGTGGTCGATACCGGCTTGGACTTCACTCTGGGCGGGCAGTTGGCCATCATGGTCCTCATTCAATTGGGCGGCCTGGGCATCATGACCTTTTCCGTGCTTTTCTACCGCCTGGTCGGCCGGGAGATATCCCTGCGGGACGAACTGGCGGTGCGGGACAGCTTTTCCTTTTCGAAAAGCCAGGACCTGGGCAGCCTGGTCCGGTCCGTGGTCCTGATGACCCTGGCCATCGAAGGCCTGGGCGCCTTGTTGCTCTTCACCTTCCTGCTCGGCGACTACGCCCCGGTCCGCGCCGCGTACCTGGCCGTCTTTCATGCGGTTTCCGCGTTCTGCAACGCCGGTTTCAGCCACGGCCTGGGTGGGGACAGCCTGACCCGGTACGCCGGCCACTGGCCGATCAACCTGGTGATCATGGGCCTGATCGTCAGCGGGGGCATCGGCTTTATCGCGCTTTCCGAAATCTTCGTCCACAAGACCCGGCTGCGCCGCCTGAGCCTGCATACCAAGCTGGTCTGCTTGACCAGCCTGGTTCTGATTCTCTTCGGCACGGCCATGTTCCTCCTGCTGGAATGGGACAACGTCATGGCCGGCCGGCCGGTTTCAGACAAGCTGGTCATCTCCCTTTTCCAGTCGGTGACTCCGAGGACGGCCGGATTCAACACGATCAACTACGCCCATCTGGCCAATACGACTCTGCTGGGCACCATCTTCCTCATGTTCGTCGGCGGCTCCCCCGGATCGACGGCCGGCGGCATCAAGACCGCCACCCTGGCCATTCTCGTGGCCATGGCCGTCAGCCGCTATCGGGGCTTTTCCAGGGTCAACATTCTTCGCCGGACCATTCCCGGCGGGCTGGTCTCGCGGGCCGTGGCCGTAACCCTGGTCTCGATTGCGACGGTCGGCCTGTCGCTGGCCCTGCTGCTCATCATCGAAACCGGGCATCTGGACCACACCCAGACCCGGGACGCGTTTCTGAAACTGCTCTTCGAGACGGTTTCCGCTTTTGGCACGGTGGGCCTGAGCATGGGCGCCACCTCGGGTTTGACCGTCTGGGGCAAGCTGATAATTATTACCACCATGTTCCTGGGCCGGGTCGGTCCTCTGACCGTGGCCCTGGCCTTGACCCGGCGCGCCCGGGACACTCGATCGTACAACTATGGCCAGGAAGAGGTCATGATCGGATGAAGGGAGGCCTGTCGTGGGCAGATTCACGGTAATCGGCTTGGGCAATTTCGGCAGCACGGCGGCCCGGACGCTTTACGAACTGGGCCACGAGGTCATTTGTGTCGATCGCAGCGAAATCCTGGTCAAAGCCATCCAGAACTTCTCCACCTATGGCCTGGTGGGTCGGGCCACGGACCGCGTCCTGCTTGAATCCCTCCAAATCAAGAACCTCGACGCCGTGATCGTCAGCCTGGGCCAGGAAATGGCCGACTCCATTCTGGTGACCCTGCACCTGGTGGACCTGGGGGCCAAACGCATCGTGATCAAGATCATCAGTGAGGACCACGGCCGGATACTCAAGCGGGTCGGGGCCCACGAACTGGTCTTTCCCGAACGGGACATGGCCGTTCAGGTGGCCAACCACATCAGTTCTCCCAACATCATGAACTACCTGGACCTGAGCCCCGAATTCTCCCTGGTCGAAATCGCCCCAGAAAATGAATTCGTGGGCAAGACCCTGGCCGAAACCCAGATGCGGCGGGACTACGGAGTCAACGTCATCGGGGTCAAAGACGTCCTGACCGACCAGATATCGGTCAACCCGCCGGCGAACTTCGTAATCAAGGACTCGGACCTGCTCGTGGTCATCGGCCGGCGGGAGGACCTGGCCAAACTGGCCAGGAAAACGAGGTAGCCATTACGTCGGAGACCTGGATCATCGGCGGCGGACGATTCGGCCGCCTGGCGGTGGAGAAACTGGCCCGCGTCCGGTCGGACGACCGGCTCGTGGTCGTGGACCGGGACGAGGCGGCCCTGAATGGACTCGAGGCCCCCAACCTCCGGACCGTCCGCGCCGACGGGGTCGAATACCTGGTCGAACACCTCCATCCGGACCGGGCTCCGGCCTGGATCGTACCCTGTCTGCCGGTTCATCTGGCCTTCGAGTGGCTCAAGCGCCGACTCGGCCGGCTGGGCCGGATCGTGCCCGTGCCCGATGCATTCGGCCAGGACCTTCCCAACCCCATGGCCGCCGATCAGGGCGGTCTGTACCTGAGTTACGCCGACTTTTTCTGCCCCGACGACTGCCCCGAACCGGCGGATGTCTGCACCCATACCGGCCTGCCCCGGCGGGGGACCCTGTTTCGAGACCTGGCCGACCGGACCTGGCCCGGGTTCACGATGCTGGTCCTCCGCAGCCGACAACTCGCCCCGGGCCTGGGCGGGTACCGGCCATTGGACCTCTTCGCCCTGGAAGACCGGGCCCGACAGACCGGCGGCCGGCTGCTCCTGGCCACGGCCTGCCGCTGTCACGGCGTGCTTCACGGCCTGGAGATCGGTTGAGCCGGTAAGAGGGACGGTATTCGTTTATCACTCGTTCCCGAGCTCCTGCCTGGGAACGTCATTTCGCCTTGAAGCTCTGCTTCAACACCTTATTTCGTAAGGCGCGGCCATGGCGCAAACCAACGCCATGACGGAAAAACATGGAAGCTGGAGCTTCCAGGATCGGGTTCCCAAGCAGGAGCTTGGGAATCCGCAAACATAGCCCACCAAGAGTCGTACCGGGAACCAGGCTCAATCCGACCGCCTGACGGTCAGGCCGGTGGCCTGGCAGTGAATGGGCCAGGTCCGCCAGGAAGAGTCCGGCCGGGCCAGGGCCCGGCGCATGAACAGCCAGCCCGAGCAGCCCCGGCATAGGATATGCCCGGCTTCCAGGCACGGAGGCGTCCGTCCGGGCCGCGACACGACCAGCGGCGCTTCCAGACATGGGTCTTCGGATCGGTCCATGCGGTCCTCCGTTTCCTCTTCATCATGGAGGCTAGGCACGGCCATATCAGGCCGGTTCAGGGTCTTTGAGCCGACCCGTGCCCCGCAGGACTTTTTCCGGCGTGATAGGCAGATCGAAGCACCGGACGCCGGTGGCGTGCCAGACCGCGTCGGCCAGGGCCGGCGCCGTGGGCGAGACCAGCCCCTCGCCGGCCTCCTTGGCCCCGAAGGGACCATCCGGCTCGTATGTATCCACGCAGAAGGACTCGCCCGGAGGCATGTCCTCGGCCGCCGGCATTTTGTAGTCCAGAAAGGTCGTGTTCAGGGTCTGACCGTCACGCATGACGAAGTTTTCGCACAAAGCGTACCCGAGCCCCATGTGGACCGAGCCCTCGAGCTGGCCTTCCACGGACATGGGATTGATGACCGTGCCGCAGTCGTGGGCCGTGGTCATTTTTTCCACCCGGATCAGGCCGGTGTCCGGGTCCACCTCGACTTCGGCCACCTGGGCCCCGAAGGAAAAAGCCGGCGTGACCAGTCCCCGGTCCCGGGGGGTGTAGTAGCCCCGGCCCGTGATTTCCGCTCCCCGGTTGGCCTTCATGGTCATGGCCACGGCTTCTCCGAAGGACAGGCCCCGATCCGGCCGGGCCTTGGAAAAGATTCGATTGTCGCCAAAGGCGATCTCGTGGATGACATTGAGGTTGAAGCGGGCCGAAACCGAGCCGGCCAGTTGCTCCTTGATCTGGCGGGCGGCCTGAACCACGGCGTTGCCGGCCATCAGCGTGACCCGGCTGCCCCAGCTCCCCAGGTCGGCCTTGGGCGTCATGGCCGTATCCGCCGATGTGACCCTGATGCGGTCCAGGGACAGCCCCAGTTCCTCGGACAGTATCTGGCGCAGGACCGTGTCCGAGCCCTGGCCGATATCCGAGGCCATGGTCAGCAGGTGGGCCGTGCCGTCGTCATAGACCCGGACTTCGGCCGCGGAAAAATTATACTGGGTGTTGAACCAGTTGAAGACCCCGCCGGATATGAAGCTGTAGCAGCCCACGCCGATGCCCTTGCCCGGGGTCGGGTTCTTCCTTTTGTTCCGCCAGTCCGACATCTCGGCCACCTTTTCCAGGGACTCGATAAAGCCGCAACTCGATATGGTGGCCACGCCGGGAATTTCATCACCCGGTTTCATGGCGTTGCGCAGGCGCAGATCGATGGGGTCTAGGCCCAGTTCCTCGGCGGCCATGTTCATCTGGCTTTCCGAGGCGAAAAGGGCCTGGGGCGCGCCGAATCCGCGCATGGCCCCGGCCGGCGGCTTGTTGGTGTACACGTGGTAGCCGCGATAACGGTAGTTGGGGAAGTTGTAAAGCATGGCCCCGAAGTTGCCCACCAGGAAGGTGGCCGTGGGCCCCATCGAGTTGTAGGCCCCGCCATCCAGGTAGACTTCGAAGTCCCGGGCCAGGATGGTCCCGTCCTTTTTGAAGCCGGTCTTGGAGCGAATGTTCATGCCATGGCGGCGTCGCCCGGCGATCAGTTCCTCGGCCCGAGTCAGGACGAACCGGACCGGCCGGCCCGTGCGGCGGGCCAGAAAGGCCGCACAGAACTCCCAGGGGCGCATTTCCATCTTGCCCCCGAAACCGCCGCCCACGAATGGCTTGATGACCCGGACGTGGTTTTCGGGCAGGCCCAGGGTGGAGGCCAGCAGGCACTGGACGATGTAAGGGGTCTGGGTCGAGGTCCACAGGGTGATCCGTCCTTCCGGGTCGGCCTGGGCCAGGCAGGCGCAGGGTTCCAGGTAGGCGTGGGAGACCGGCTGGGGCCGGAAGACGTCTTCCCGGATGTAGTCGGCCCGGGCGAAAGCCGCCTCGACGTCGCCCACGTCGATCTTGCGGTCCAGGCTGATGTTGCTCGGCAGGCCGGACTGATCGTGGATAAGGGGCGCGCCTGGGGCCAGGGAGGATTCCACGTCGAAGACCGCGGGGAGTTCCTCGTAATCCACCCTGATCAGATGAATGGCCTCTTCGGCAATCTCGGCGTCGAGCGCGGCCACGGCCGCGATTTCGTCGCCGATGAAACGGACCTTGTCCGTGGCCAGGGGCAGTTCGTCCTGGGTCTGGGGGACCAGCCGCCAGTTGCCGTAGCGGATGCCCGGGGTGTCCCGGCCGGTGATGACCGCCTTGACTCCGGGCAGGGCCAGGGCCTTGGAGACGTCCACGTTCAGGATACGGGCGTGGGGCACGGGGCTGCGGAGCAGCTTGCCGTGCAGCATGCCGGGCAGTTTCATGTCGCCGGCGTATCGGGCTTGGCCGGTCACTTTGACCGGCGCGTCCAGCCGGGGGACGCTCCGTCCGACAAAGGCCTTATCCGGATATTTGCACATTTTCGAACTCATATTTCACACCCCGCCTGAAGGGCGGAAGCCAGGTCCAGGGCCTCGCGCAGGGCTCGCGCGGTCAGCACCTCGACCATCAGCCGCCGGTAAGGCCCCGAGGCCCGAATATCGGTGATGGGACTGGACTCCTCGGCGGCCCGGGCCGAGGTCCGGGCCAGGAGTTCGTCCGTGGGCCGTTGCCCGGCCAGAATTTTTTCCGCGGCCCGCGCCCGAAGCGGCACCGGGGCCACGGCGCCCAGGGCGATCCGGACCGAGGCGCAGTTCCCCTCCTCATCCAGCCGGACCAGGGCGGCCGCGCCCACGGCGGCGATGTCCACCTTGCTCCGGGCCGAGAGCTTCTGATAGCTCGAACCGGTCCGTTGCCCCGGCGGCGAAACCCGGACCTCCCGGACGATCTCCCCTTTTTCCAGGGCGGTCAGACCGGGGCCCCGGAAAAATTCGGCCAGGGGCAAGGTCCGTTCGCCGCCCGGATGGACGATCCGGACTTCGGCGTCATGGACCAGCAGAGGCGACGCGTTGTCCGCCGAAGGGGCCGCGTTGCAGAGGTTGCCGACCACGGTGCCCATGTTCCGAATCTGAACCGTGGCCGTCATTCCGGCCGAACGGGCCAGGGCCGGGTAGTAGCGGCGAACCGGTTCAAACTCGGCCACCGCCGATAAAGGCGCCATGGCCCCGATGGCCAGACCGGTCCCGGCATCGAATTCCACACGGTCCAGGCCGGAGACGTTCCGGAGGCCGATCAGGTAGTCCGGGCTCATGGCCCGCTGGCTCATACGGATGAGCAGGTCGGTCCCTCCCGCCATCAGTCGGGCCTTGTCACCATGCTCGGCCAACAAGGCGCAGGCCTCCTTCAAACTTCTCGGGGCCAGATAGGAAAAGCGCGGCATCGACACGGTCAGCCCTCCTTTCCGGCAGCCTTGATCCGGACGGCGGCCGCGGATACGGCTTCGACGATCTTGTTGTAGCCCGTGCAGCGGCAGAGGTTGCCCGAAAGCCCCTTACGAATGTCGTCCTCGGACGGCTCCGGGTTCCGGTCCAACAAGTACTTGGCCGACAGGATCATGCCCGGAGTACAATATCCGCACTGGACCGCCCCGTACTCGACAAAGGCCTCCTGAATGGGATGCAGCTCGTCGCCGCCCGGGGCCAGGCCTTCGATGGTCGTGATCTCCCGGCCCTGAACCTCCACGGCCAGGGTCAGGCACGAACTCACCGAGCGACCGTCGATCAAGACGGTGCAGGCCCCGCAGTCGCCTGTCTGACAGCCGATCTTGGTCCCGATCAGGTCGAGGTCCTCCCGGAGCACCTCGACCAGCGTCCGCCAGGGAGCCACGGCCAGTTCATACGTATCGCCATTGACCTTGAGCGTAATGGTCACCTTGGACATGTGCACCTCGATGGGGTGAGGATGAATGTTTTCGTTTCAAGCCATGGGTCCAGTGTATCACGGCCCGGACCGGGAGGCAACACCTAAAAGCCTGTAATTACAGACGTTCACCATGTTGAACACCCGGGAATCGGCCAGGCGGCCCCCCAAGGTCGGAGTCTGTCGTCGAGATGAAGGGGAAGGAAAAAACAGGTCGTCGAGTGGAATCGGGTCGGCTTTCAAGCCGGACCGGGAGCGGTCATTCCAGGATGGACATACACTCGAATATCCGCTTGCTTTTGGCGTTGACCAGCTTGATGGCCTCCTCGATGAAATCGCCCGTGGCCGGAGCGCCCTGGGCCTTGGACTGGGCCTTGAGTTGATTGGCCAGGTACAGGACCTGGGTCGCAAAAATATATTCCAGAAGCTTGGTCTGGTAATCATCCATGGTTCGAACCTCCTTGAGAGCCATTCACCCTTAAGCCTTTTCAGTCGGGCCGTCAATGGAAAAGATTTCAATTTATTTTTAATTATAATACAGTAAGTTATATAATGAGAAGCCAACCGGCCCGGATTCGGACCGCGCCGCCCGGCCGGTTTCACGTCCGGGTCCGGCCGGCCTCGACCGGCGTTTTGGGTTAGCCGAATCCGCTGGCATCGGTTATATTGGATCAGGACGGACCGGGGTAAAATCGTGCCGGTCCGCCGAAAGATCGCGAGCGGTGTCATGGTAAGGTTTTTTCTAATCATACTTGTCTGTTTCCTGAGCGTGCAGGTCCTGGTTTTCATGAACTGGTGGCGCCGCCTGGTCGGGCGGCCCCGCTGGCGGGCCGGCCTGATCGCGCTTTTCGTTGCGGCCAACCTGCCCTGGTTGTATCTGCCCCGGACCTGGGGCATACCCGATCTGCCGCCGGACTGGGTCATCGCCCTGATCGTCCGGCCGTTCATGACCTGGCAGGTGGGCCTGCTGCTCTGGCTGGTCCTGGTCGCGGCCTTGAGCCTTTTGGCCCTGATATTCTTCCGTATTCCGGCCAGGCTGGCCGTCTGGTTCCACAGGGGAGGCGTCGGGACCGTGGGAGCGCCCCCGGCCGACCCGGGCCGTCGGGATTTCCTGGTTCGTTCGGCCCGCGCGGCGGCCTGGGGCGGAGCCCTGGCTTTGGGTGGCTGGGGCCTGGTCCGGTCTAGCTTCGGGCCCTGTCTGGTTCGTCACGACCTCGAACTCCCCGGCCTGCCCGCCGCTCTGGACGGCCTTCGGATCGCCCATCTGACCGACATTCACATCGGCCGCTCGATTACCGAGGCCGAACTGGACCGGGCCCTGGACCTGGCCGGCCAACTCAAGCCGGACCTGGTCGTCATCACCGGCGACATCGTGGACGAGAACCCGGCTTTCACCCGGATTCTGACCGGCCGCCTGGACCTGCTGGGCCGCCCGCCTTTGGGGGTTTTCGGCATCATCGGCAACCACGACGTCTATACCGGGGCCGACGCGGTCACGGCCGGCCTCGAAGCCGGGCGCATGGTCATGCTGCGGAACCGCCATCACTCGCTCGAACACCTCGGTCTGCCCCTTTCCCTGGTCGGGCTGGACGATCCCGGCCGGCAGTGGACCGGGTCCGGGGGGCTGCTGCCCTTGAACACGGCCGTCAAAGGCATGCCGGAGCACCACTTTCCCATCCTGCTGGTCCATCGCCCCACCGCCTTCGACCAGGCCCGGGCCAACGGCATTCCCCTGACCCTTTGCGGCCACACCCACGGCGGACAGTTCGGCCTGCCCGGCGGTCCCAACCTGGCCGATCTGGCCTACGAATACACCCACGGCGTCTACCGCCGGCCCGGCGGCCTGGTCCACGTCTCGGCCGGTCTGGGCGCGGTGGGACTGCCGATCCGCATCGGCGTGGACCCGGAAGTGGCCCTGCTCGTCCTCAAAGCCAAACCGGCCCGGACCGAAACATGACGGATATCCGGCCTTGAACGTCTCCCGGGAATCATGATCGGCTTCCTCGTCGTCTATTTTCTCATTTACACCGGCATCCATACCGCGGTCTGGTTCGACTTGCGGGTAATCCTGCCCGACAGCCCGACCTTCCGGATTTTCACCCTGGCCTTCTTCCTGATCATGATCGCAGCGCCCGTCGCCTCCTGGTTTCTGGAAGACCTGGGCTACCACCGCCTGAGCCGGGCCTCGGCCTGGGCCGGCTTTCTATGGATGGGCCTGGTCCTGATGCTTTCCCTGACCTTGCTGGCCGCCTGGCTGGTCCATATCGGCTTCCGCCTGATCAGCCTGGCCCCCGGCTGGACCTTCATCCCCGATCCCCGGTTCATGGCCCTGGCCGCCGCGGTCCTGGCCGGTCTGCTGACCGTATACGGAATGATCGAGGCCCAAAGCATCCGAATCGAACGGGTCCGCCTGGAAACGACCAAGCTCCCGCCCGGCCTCGACCACCTCAAAATCGCCCAGATTTCCGACCTGCACGTCGGCCCCATGACCCGAGTCAGCCGCATCGAGCGCATCGCGGACCTGATCGAGCGGGAAAAACCCGACCTCCTGGTTTCCACCGGCGACCTGGTCGACGGTCACGCCCTGCCCTATGAGGACCTGAAGCGGCTGTTCGGCCGAATCAAGCCGCGCCTGGGCAAGTTCGCCGTGCCCGGCAACCACGAGGTCTACGTCGGGCTGGACTGGTCCCGCCGCTGCCTCGAACACTGCGGCTTCAAACTCCTGCGCAACGAGGCCCTGACCCTGGCCGGAACGATCAACCTGGCCGGCGTGGATGACCCGGCGGCCCGGTCCGTTGTGAATGAAACCCGTATGCTGGAATCAGCCGGCAACCATTTCTACACCATCCTGCTCAAACACCAGCCCCGCGTACGCCAGGACTCCCCCGGCCGCTTCGACCTCCAGCTTTCCGGCCACACCCACCGGGGTCAGATATTTCCCTTCAACTTCGTCACCGGCGCAATCTACCCGATGCAGGACGGGCTCTACCGCCTGGCCAATGGCTCGGCCCTGTACACCAGCCGCGGCACCGGAAGCTGGGGCCCGCCTCTGCGCATACTCGCGCCGCCTGAAATTACGATAATCGAGATAGTGTCCATAGCCGGAAAGTAGCAGGCCGGGTTGGCGAAGCGAAAGCCCACATTTTTCCTTACGGGTTTAACCCGGATTTTCTGTTCAACCCGTCTCCCAGAGACGCTTCCGGTCCTCTTTGTTCCGGGGCGCCTTGCCGTTACTCGAGGCCGACCCGGCGCTTCGGACTGTTGTATCCATTCAATGAATCGGGGCATATCATTTTTCAGCCGCCCGCGGGGCCTTTGACCGAAGGACGACTCCGGCGCCGAGTCCCTTACCATATATGGAAAAGGCGGCCGCCTGAGTCCTGAGGCCAGAGGCCGCGACAGGACTGAATCGTTACGGACTGTCCCGGATAATCCATGAATATATGGATCGGTTGTGATACCATAGGACTCTCTATTTAGAACGCGCTGTATCCGGCCCGATCAAGACCGTTAAAACCATGGGCTTGCCCCAGGGAGGCCCATCGCCTTGGCCGGGGCCATGGCCAAGGCGAAACCGACCGGCACGCGGGGGGCGTCATCAAGGGCCTGCGGCCTGGCGAGACCGCATCCATCCCCTTCTTCCTTGCCCGGCCGCTGATCCGCCGGGGGCGAATATGCCGGGTATCCTGCACAATCCGGACCCGCCGAATATCGATGAGGTTTTTCATGACGGATCGGAAGGAGACGGTCGGAGTTCAGGTCTATGTGGTGGCCTTGGTAGCGGCCATTGGCGGACTGTTGTTCGGGTTCGACACCGGGGTCATATCCGGAGCCCTGCTGTTCATCCGCCAGGATTTCGGCCTCGGCTCCCTGGCCCAGGAACTGGTCGTCAGTTCGGTCCTGGTCGGGGCCATCCTGGGCTCGGCTTTCAGCGGCAGACTGACCGATCGCTTCGGCCGGCGCCGGGTCATCATGGGGGCGGCGGCCGTCTTTTTTCTGGGCACCCTGACCGCCAGCCTGGCGCCCGGGGTCGGGCTGCTCGTGGTCGGGCGGGGCACCCTCGGGCTGGCCATCGGCGCGGCCTCCTTCGCCGTCCCCTTGTACATTTCGGAAATATCCCCGGCCCGACTGCGCGGAGCCCTGGTCTCCCTGAACCAGCTCATGATCACCATCGGCATCCTGGTCTCCTACCTGGTCGATCACCTGTTCAGTGAATGGCCGGACGGCTGGCCCTGGATGTTTCGCCATGGGCGTCCTGCCGGCCGTATGCCTGGGTCTGGGCATGCTGTTTCTGCCCGCCAGTCCGAGATGGTTGATGTCCAGGCAGCGGGAAGGCGAGGCTCGAACCGTCCTGGCCCGGATGCAGGGGCCGTCCCGGCTCGAGGCGAGCCTGGCCGAAATCCGGATGGCCCTGGCCGGCGACCCCGGCTCGGGTTCGTGGGCCCACCTCAAGCAGGCCTGGCTGCGGCCGGCCCTGTTTATCGGCGTGGGCATCATGTTCGTGCATCAGATGACCGGTATCAATACCGTGATCTATTACGCGCCCACGATATTCGAAATGGCCGGTTTCAGGTCCGCTTCGGCGGCCATTGCGGCCACGGCGGGCGTGGGGGCCCTGAATGTGGCCATGACCGTGGTCTCCCTCCTGGTCATAGACCGGATCGGGCGCCGGCCGCTGCTCCTCGTGGGCCTGACCGGGATGGTCCTGAGCACCGGTTTTTTGGGTCTGTCCTTCTCCCACGGTTCGCTTCTGGGTCCGGGTCTGAAATGGTACGCCGTTACCGGCATCCTGGTCTACATCGCCTCCTTCGCTATCAGCCTGGGACCCATCGCCTGGCTGCTCATCGCTGAAATCTACCCGCTCAAGGTCCGAGGACTGGCCATGAGCCTGGCCACTTTGTCCAACTGGGCCTTTAATTTTATCGTAGCCCTGAGCTTTCTGAGCCTGGTCGACCTGATCGGACGAGGGGGCGCCTTCTGGCTTTTCTCCCTGATCGGTCTGGCCTCCCTGTTCTTCTGCTACTTTTTCGTGCCGGAAACCAAAGGCTGCTCCCTCGAAGACATCGAGGCCGACATGCATGCCCGAAAGCCGCCCCGATTGTGGGGATCGGGAAAGTGACCCGGGCGGATCGGCGTCGAAACTCAGGCAGTCGCGCCATGGCCCCCGTTGATTGCAGATCGTCCTGAAATAGACTTGACACCGGGTCGTCAAAGGCCATATCAATGGATATTCGTAAGTTTCGCTGATCGATCGGAATTTTTTCAGCCCTCGCTTCCGGCGGCGACCAGAGGACGTCCGAAGCGGCTTGAAACCGATCAGGCGACTTCGGACCCGGGACTGTTTTCGGATCAGCGAGCTGAAACAAGAAGGATTCCAGTGTGGCCTCCGTGAAACCGGAACTAGAGATCGTCGTTCTGTACTGCCAGCGCACCTTGCCCGAAAAGGCGGACCTGGATTCGCTTCTGAAAAGGCCCTCCCCTTTTCGCCTGCGCCTCGTGGCTTTGCCGTGCAGCAGCAAGGTCCAGACCCCGCATCTGCTCAAAATCCTGGAACAAGGCGCCCAAGGCGTCCTGGTCGTGGCCTGTCCGGAAACGGCCTGCCGTTTCCTGGTGGGCAGCGGACGGGTCCGGAACCGCATCGACTATGTCAGGGGGCTGCTGGATCAGGCCGGCGTGGGCGCCTGGCGCATCGGGCTGCTCCAGGGGAGCGATATCGAAGCCGAGGACCTGTGGGCGGCCGCGATGGAGGTTGGGGCCGATCCGGCGGTCTGACGGCGGACGCGTTCCGGTTCGCGGTTTACTGTAACGAAAGGAAGCGGATGCCCGAAACCTATCACGTTGGCGTCAGGCCGGCCCCGCCCCGATTCGAGTCCGTGTCGGAGTTCTGCGGTCTCGAAACCAACGACTGCCTGGGCTGCAAGAGCTGCGTCAAGAATCTGGCCTGCGTGTACGACGTTTACAGCAAGCGCCGTTTCGACCCCGCACAACTCGTGGACACGGCCGATAATCTGTGCATGGGCTGTATGCGTTGCGTCCAGGAGTGCAAGAACAACATCCTCAGCCGGGTCCGAAACCCGCGTTACTCGGCCCTCGGCGACGCCTACTGGACGCCCGGACTGATCTCCGGCATCTGGCGCCAGGCATCCGACGGCGCGATTCCGGTTTCCGGAGCCGGGTATCGGGGTCGTTTCACCGGACCGGGATTTGACCGCATGTGGACGGACATGTCCGAGATCGTCCGGCCGACCCGGGACGGCATTCACGGCCGGGAATACATCAGTACGCTGATCGAACTGGGCGGCAAGCTGCCTCGCCTCGAGTTCGACGAGTCAGGCGAACTGGTCGAGTCCCCGCCGCCGTTCCTGGAACTGTCCGTTCCGGTCATCCTGGACATACCCCCTTTCGGCGTCCTGACGCCCAACGTCAGGCGGGCCGTGCTTGGCGCGGCCGACCGGCTGAAGACCGCGGCCGTGGTCCGGGCTTCGGAACTGGACGCCGAGTGGATGGAAACGCCCCGCCTCTGCCTGGTCCGGTTCGATCCGGCCGCCGATGCCATGGAATCCCTGGCCGGCGCATCGGCGGTGGAACTGGCCGACTCGGACGGCGTCATGGACGAGATCGCCCGGATCAAAAAGGTCCGTCCGGACATCGTCTCGGCCGTGCGCCTGCCTTTGGACGAACGGGCGGCCGACCGGGCCGCGGACCTGGCCCGGGCCGGGGCGGAAGTCATCTATCTGTGCGCCGATGAACGGGGCCAGGGCCTGGGAGGACGGGCGGACCGGTTCATCATCGACCTGGTCCGCGAGGTCCACCTGCGTCTGGTCGAGGAGCGCATCCGGGAGCGGGTGACCCTGCTGGCCCGGGGCGGCATCGCTCTGGCCGAGCATCTGGCCAAGATCATCATCTGCGGAGCGGACGGGGCCGGTATCGACCTGGCCCTGCTGGCCGCCCTGGAATGCCGGCTCTGCCGGAAATGCGCCTCGGGCCTGGACTGCCCGGTGGAACTCGAGCGAGCGGACGAGGCTTGGGCCGCGCAACGCATCATCAACCTGATCGGCTCCTGGCACGCCCAGATCATCGAGGTCATGGGCGCCATGGGCCTGCGCGAAATCCGCCGCCTGCGAGGCGAAGTCGGTCGGGCCATGTTTTTCGAGGACCTGGAGGCGGAGACTTTTGCCCCGATCTTCGGCGGCCGGAAGGCCGCCGGCCCCGGGTCGGGCAACCCGGGCTGGGACGCCGCCCACAGGCGGCCTTCGGACCCGCCGTCCGAGCCGCGCCAGGCCCCGGCCGCCGGGGTCGAGGTTCGCGAATGCACCTCCCGGTTCAGAAACCGGCTGGGCCGATACCTGGTGATCCGGACGGGGCTCTGCACCAACTGCGGCCTCTGCGCCCGCGTCTGCGCCTTCGGCGTCCACCAGACCGCCGGCAGCCGAATGCGGCGGCCTCGGTCCCATCTATGCCGGGGCTCCGAGGTCTGCCGCGGCAGGGAGGCCTTTTGCGCCGATCTCTGCCCGGAACAGGCCCTGCGAGTCGGCCCGGACCCGCAGTGGGACGCCTTCGGGGACCCCCGCTGGACCGCCGACCTCCTGACCAGCACCTGGCTCCAGGCCGAGACCGGACAGCCGCCGTACGATTCCGGCCTGGAATACCGCATCGGCGCCTCGGGCGGCGGCCTGGACCGGATCGACTTCCGTTTTCCGGAAGGCCCCGGCAAGGGATTTTCCCCGCAAGACGTGGACCTGACCATCCCGCTTAACCGGACCGGCGACGGCCGGCCGGAAATCGAAATCGGGTTCCCGATTTACGGCGGGGGCATGAGCTTCGGGTCGATCAGCCTGACGACCATGATCGCCCGGGCCCGGGCCTACCAGGCCCTCGGCTCTTTCGTCTGCACCGGGGAAGGCGGATACCCGGACGCGCTCAAGCCGTACGACGAACACGTCATCACCCAGGTGGCCACCGGCCTGTTCGGGGTCACGGAAGACACCATCCAGCGGGTGCGGATCGTGGAATTCAAGTACGCCCAGGGCGCCAAACCGGGCCTGGGGGGACACCTGCTGGGTGACAAGGTCACCCCGGCCGTGGCCCGGATGCGCGAGGCCATCGTGGGAAGCGCCCTGTTCTCGCCCTTCCCGTTCCACTCGGTCTATTCGGTCGAAGACCATAAAAAGCACGTGGACTGGATCAAAATGGTCAATCCCCGGGCCCTGGTCTCGGTCAAGGTCTCGACACCCACGGACGTGGACATGGTCGCCGTGGGCAGTTATTACGCCGGGGCCCATATCATTCACGTGGACGGCAGCTACGGCGGCACCGGCGCGGCCCCGGACATCGCCAAGAAGAACATTGCCATGCCCGTGGAATACGCCATTGCCAAGGTCCATCAGTTTCTGAAGGCCGAGGGGGTAAGGGACAAGATGGTCCTGATCGCCTCGGGCGGACTGCGCACGGCCTGGGACGTGGCCAAGGCCATCGCCCTGGGCGCGGACGGCGTGGTCATCGGGACCTCGGAAATGGTGGCCCTGGAATGCATCCGTTGCGGGCTCTGCGAACGGGGTCGGGGCTGTCCCCGGGGCATCGCCACCACCGACCCCGTTCTTTCCAACCAGTATGATATCGACTGGGCCGCCCAGCGCCTGATCAATCTTTTCAACGCTTGGTACATCCAGCTCCAGGACCTGCTCTGGCGCCTGGGCCTGCGCGGAATTCGCCAACTGGTGGGTCGGACGGACCTGCTGGTTCACCTCGACCATGGACCGACGACCGACTGATCCGCCCGGCTGGAACCGGCCGGAGGCGGAATGAGAAGCGGAATTATGAGCCCGGACCGAAACCAATATATAGATCGACTTCTCGAATCGCGGGCCTGGGTCCGGAACGGGCCGGACCGGGCTCCCCGGGCCAAGGCCGAGGAGGAGGGCGGCTGCGGGGTGGTCGGATTCGCCTGTTCCGAGCCGGTGGGCGGCCGCCACATCTTCGAACCGAGCATCCAGATGCATAACCGGGGCAACGGCAAGGGCGGAGGCGTGGCCGCCGCCTGTCTCCAGCCCGACCAGATCGGGGTGGACGAGGCCCTGTTGCGGGACGACTACATCCTTCAGATCGCGGTCCTGAACCCGGACAGCCTCGGAGAGATCGAAGCGCGCTGCATCACGCCCTTCCTTCGCGTCGATCACCGGGAAGCGCTCCGCCCGGCCGCGGACTACCGGGAACTGGGTCTGGAAGTCAGGCCGCCCGACGTGGTTCGTTACCTGGTCCGGGTCCAGGAAAAGGTCCTGGCCGAATTTTCCGACCGATACGGGCTGTCCGGTCTGTCCTCCCGCGAGGTCGAGGACGAGTTCATCTTTCAGAACAGCGTTCGGTTGAACCGCGACTTCTACACCTCGCTGGGCGACCAGCAGGCCTTCGTCCTTTCCCACGCCCGCAACCTGGTGATCTTCAAGATCGTGGGGTACGCCGAACAGGTCGTCCAGTATTACGGTCTGAACGACCTGCGGGCCCGGCTCTGGATCGCCCACCAGCGCTACCCGACCAAGGGCCGGGTCTGGCATCCGGCCGGCGCCCATCCGTTTAGCGGAATGAACGAGGCCCTGGTCCACAACGGCGACTTCGCCAACTATTACAGCGTGACCGAGTATCTGCGGCAGCACGACATCGTGCCCCAGTTTCTGACCGACACCGAGGTGTCGGTCCTGCTCTTCGACCTCTGGCGGCGGGTCTACCGCTATCCCCTCGAGTACGTCATCGAGGCCCTGGCCCCGACCACGGAACGGGACTTCGACCAGCTTCCGGCGTCCAGGCAACATATCTATCGGGCCATTCAGACCCACCACATGTCCGGCTCGCCGGACGGCCCCTGGTTTTTCATCCTGGCCTGCAGCGACCCGGACCAAAGCCGGTACCAGCTCATCGGAATCACGGACACGGCCATGCTCAGGCCCCAGGTCTTTGCCCTTCAGGATGGGGACGTTTCCATCGGGCTGGTGGCTTCCGAGAAGCAGGCCATCGACGCCACGCTGCGCTCCCTGTCCCGCGAAGACGACCGCTTCCGCCGGGTGGCCGACCGGTATTGGAATGCCCGGGGAGGCAGCCACACCGACGGCGGCGCCTTTTCCTTCACCGTCGTCCGGGAAAATGACGGCCGGTTCGTCTTGACCTGCGAGGACAAGTTCGGCGCGCCGGTCAAGGCCCCGGCCGGGGAATACCGCCTGGACCCCGAAGAAGCGGCCGGGCCGCCCGAACAAGGGGAGGCCCTGGTCGAGCATGTTTCCCGGGACCTGGCCGCCGGCCGGATCGAGGACGGATTCCGTCGCCTGGCCGAGGCCATGGGATCGTGGACCCTGGCCCAGTTCGGCCGGATGGCCGAATCCGTGGTCTCGGCCGCCAGGGAAGGCGGCTCGGGGATCGAGGCCGCGCTTTCGCTTCTGACCCTGATGAACGACCGCCGCTACGACACGGGCCGCTGCCGCCGCGGCGCGGTGCTTCAGATCGTTCGCGGATTGATCGTCCGGGTTCTGGACGGCGTGCCGCCCATCTCGAACACCAGGCCGGGACGATTCAAGCGAATCGGCCGGGACTCCCGGGCCGAACTGCGCGGCCCCGGCGAAGGCGAACTGACCCTGGTCATTCATGGCCGGGGCTTCCCGCCCGAAGGGGAGGACTGCGATTCCCGCCTGCTGGTCCGCGCGTATCAACTGGGCTGGAAGCGCTTCATCGTCTACGGCCTCAACGGCCAGCGCTTTCACGGCTGCGGCCTGGGCTCCAAATCCAAGGGCGTGCGCATCGACGTGTACGGGAGTTCGGGCGACTACCTGGCTTCGGGTATCGACGGCCTGGAGATTCACGTCCACGACAACGGCCAGGACCAGTTGGCCCAGATCATGAAATCCGGTCGTCTGGTGGTTCACGGCGACGTGGGCCAGACGTTCATGTACGGGGCCAAGGGCGGTGAGGTGTATGTCCTGGGCAATGCGGCCGGCCGGCCTTTGATCAACGCGGTGGGACGGCCCCGCGTGGTCATCAACGGGACCTGCCTGGACTATCTGGCCGAATCCTTCATGGCCGGCGATCCCCTCCGGGGCGGCGGCTTCGTGGTCCTGAACGGGATCGAGTTCGACGACGCCGGCCGGGTCCGGGAGCAGCAGACCCCGTATCCCGGGGGCAACCTGTTCTCCCTGGCTTCAGGCGGGGCCATATACGTCCGCGACCCGGGACGCAAGCTGACGCCCGATCAGTTGAACGGCGGTCGTTTCGAGGATTTGCGGGATGATGACTGGCGGCTGATCCGTCCTTACCTGGAAAACAATGAGCGCCTTTTCGGCATTTCCGTGGCGGACGACCTGTTGACCGTGAACGGGGTTCGCCGAAATCCGGTCGAGGTCTACCGCAAGGTGGGCGTGGTGCCGCTTTCCGTCCTGGCCAGACAGGCCGTCCCGGAATAACGGTCCGCCGGCCGGCGGACCGGAATACGCCACGGCGTCAAGGGCCGGCCTTTATGCGCCGACTCGACCCGGGGCCCCGGCGGGCAACTTCGGCTCAGCTCCCGTGGGGGGTTACGTTGCGATAGGGAATGGCCCGGACAAACCAGCCGCCGTCTTCACGGGACAGGGCGTCCATGGTGGCCACCCAGTCGATGTTGCCCATGTGGCCGACGACCAGTTCCCCGCTCGGTTCGACCATGCGGAAAACATCGTACTTCCGCAGCCGGGCGGCCTTGACGTCCATCCATCCGGCCCCACTCCGCTTTTTGATGTGCCTTGAATCCAGTCTCATATAACCTCCGAATCATGCCCGGATCAATTCGTTTGGTCATAAGGCCCGGTCGTTCGGCGAATCTTCAAGACCGGCGGTCTAGCTCGAATTTCAGCTTGAATGTAATTTTGTGCCTGGATGATATTTTAACTTAACAAAGGTAATTGTTCAAGTTTAAATCACCCGATTTTTTTAGTCGGGCGAATAGGCCATCTAAAGGCTGGTCCATCCGTGTCGGGCGGCGGCGGGTCCCGCCCGCACGGCCCGGAATAACACACGGGGCGATTCAGCAATTCGGGGCGGCCCTCAACGGCCCCGGGCATCATAAGCTTGGGGGCTCGGCGGCGGGGTCGTCCTTCGGCCGGAGGCCGCGCGGGCGGCAATAACCCAATAGGCCCCGGTTATTGTTTTGTCAGGGAAATGGAAAGACATTGAGGTTGCATATCCCCGCGGCAGGCCGGGAGGAATCCGCTCGCCCCGCATGTTCAGGCGATCAGGAGGGCCTTTTCGGCCAGGGCGGCCAGCATCTGGTCCAGAATCCGGCGCCAGTCCTCCTCGGACGGCTCTGGTGTTTTAACGTCCGGGTCCTGGGCGTCGGCCGCGAGGGTCAGGTATCCGGCCCGTTGCTGGGCCCGGAGATGCTCGATCAGGCCGTTACGATCGAGGGTCCCGTCCAGGAGCGAAGCCAGGTGGACCAGGACCGGCGTGAGGTACGCGGCTTCATGGACCTCGTTGGCCAGCCAGGGCTGTCCTTTGCGGGCCTGGTACAGGGCCATGGGTCCGATCCGGGGCCTTTCGCCGGCCCGGGTGACGAAGCCGGCCTGCCAGGACCGGAGCTGGATCATGTTGAGCCGATAGAGGCGGATCAGGTCCCGGGCCAGGCGTTCCCGGGCCGAGGGATCATCATGGCCTGAGGGCTCGGCGGAAAGGGCGGCGGCATGGAGGTCCTCGAAAGGGACCGCCCGGGGACGGGCTTCCAGAAGCGTCCTCAGGGCCGCCTTGGCCAGGGGTCCCACCGGGGCCAGGTCGATGAATTCCGGGGTCACGTTCCGGGTGCAGACGGCCATGAGCCGGACGACCCGGTCAGGCGGCGGGTCGCGGTCCAGGGCCAGTCCGGCCCGGCAGAGCAGGGTCTGGCGAAAGCGCCGGTTGCGCAGAAAGTCCATGTACTGTTCCAGCGCGACCACGTCCCCGCCGATCCCGTCCAGAACCTCGCCGACCGGGTCGGGAAAGCCGTGGGTCAGCATGTTGGCGTAGACCGCCTCCCCCAGGTACTGGAGGCCGTGGGCGGCGGCCCGGGCGGCGAACTGGTGGAAATAGACCGGCGAATTCCGGTCTTCCAGATATTCGTGATAGATGTAGGCGTGGCTGCCCATGTTGGCGCTCAGGTTTTTGACCCGCTCGAGTTCCTTTTGCATCCAGCGCGCGTACTCGTCGTCCTCGGTCTGGATGAACCGGGCCACGAAATCCGTCACGGCCAGGGCCTGCTGGACGCACTCGACCGGGTCGGTCAGGCCGCTGGTGTGATATTGCATCAGGTTCCGGACCATTTCCGGTCCGTACCATCCGGGATAGGTATTGTAGCTGACAAAGGCCAGGCCCCGGTCGGCCAGGTTTTCGGCGCAGACGGCCAGAATCCGTTCCTGGACCTCGGCCGGCACCCAGGAGTAAACGCCGTGGCAGATGATGTAATCAAAGACGCCCCAGTTCGGGTCCACGTCCATGATGCCGGCGTGTTCGAGCCTGACGTTGGCGCAGCCAAACTCCCGGAGCATGTTTTGCCCCATCTCGATCTGCCGGCGGGACAGGTCCAGGCCGACGAACTCGCTGCCGGGCAGGTGGAGAGCCATGGGGATCAGGTGCCCGCCGTCGGCGCAGCCCATTTCCAGGACCCGGCAGCCGGCCACCGGGGCCGGGTCCAGGCCGAACAGGCCGCCCAACGTGGCCATGCGCTCGGGATGGCCGGTGGGGATGGGATGGCCGGTGTAGGGCACCTGGTCGTAACTGGCCAGACTGTTCATGCGGTCACCAATCGAGCCGGCAGAGGCCGGGACGGTCTTCAATCACCCTGTTTTTCCCGGATCAGCCGGGCGGCCTTTTCGATGTAGAAGTTGGCCATGTCGGCAAACTCCCGGGGCGTGACATCCAGGAGCGGCCGATCCAGAACGGCGCGGGTCGCTTCCGAAACCTGGCCGTCACGGACCATTTCGGCCCCGGCCTGGCGACAGGCCTCGAAAAACCATTCGAACTGGGGCAGGAGCGGCTTGTTGGCCAGCAGTTCGCCCATGCCTTTGCAGATATCCGCCGACAGGGTGACGTAAGCCCCTCCGCCGATGGCCCGGGCGAAACGCCGGTACATGTCCAGCATGGGCTGGAAATGTTCCGGCTCGGGGAAACCGGCGTTGGAAATGACGACCCATTTCCATTGGATGTCCGTCCATCGGGGCGGATGCACGACGATGCCGTCGACAAAATCGAGCTTCAGGTCGCCCAGGACCATGAGACGGTCCAGAAAAGCCTTGAACTGGGCCGGCACGGAAAAAACGTACAAGGGCGCGGCAAAGACCAGAATCTCGGCCGCCTTCATTTTTTCCAGGACCCCGGGCATGTCGTCCTGGAAGATGCAGCGGCCCGGCGTCTTCATGTGGCAGTTGAAACAGCCCTGACAGGGGTTGACGTCGAGGTCCTTGACGTAGAGCAGTTCGGTCGAGGCCCCGGCCCCGGCCGCGCCCTCCAGAAAAGGCAGCAGGATTTTGTCGGTATTGCTTCTTTTGCCGCGGGGACTTCCATTGATGGCCAGGATGTTCATGCGTTCATCACCTCCGCTGAATCAAGGATGCACCGGCCGGGGCAACACCGTCCGCCGGTTCGGGTCCGGGCGCTCCGTTTTCCGAAATCACGTCCGCAAACCGGGAATTGAAGGGACCATAGCAGACCCCGATCCGACCCGTCAAGACGGGATGGGCCCCGGCCGCGGCCCGGCGTGTCATTCCGGCCCGTCCGGGACCGGCGGATCGCCGGTCGCGATGAGTCTTCGGTAGTAGGCCAGAAGCAGGCAGGTCATGGGCAGGGCGATCAACAGCCCGAACATGCCCAGAATTTTGCCCCAGACCGACAGGGAGAGCAGGATCATGGCCGGGCTGAGTCCGGTGACTTCGCCCATGATTTTCGGGACCAGCAGGCCGTCCTGGATGAGTTGGACGACCATGAAGACCAGGGCGGTCAGTCCCAGGATCAGCCAGATGTTGCTTCCGGTCTCGAGGGCGTGGAAAAGGGCCAGGAGAAAGGCGGGCGGCAGAGCCAGCAACTGAAGGTAGGGCACCATGTTCAACAGGCCGACCAGCAGGCCCAACAGGATGCCCAGAGGCAGCCCGATCAGGGAAAAGCCCAGGGCGAACAACAGGCCGACCATGGCGGCCACCACGGCCTGGGCCCGGAAATAGCGATTCATGGCCAGGTCGAATTCCCGGACGAAATCGACGATGGCCTGCCTCGGCCCCGGCGGCACCAGGTCCTGCCAGCCCTCGCGCACCTTCTGGTAGTCCATGAGCAGAAAGACCAGGTAAAGGCCGATCACGGCCAGCCCGATCAGCCCGATGATGACGTTGGTCGTCCCGGCGATCAGGCTCCAGACCCCGGGCAGGACCTTGCGGCCCAGGGTCTCGGCCAGTTTCCAGAAACTGTCCGCGCTGAAAAGCTCGCGGACTTCGGGCCGGGCCATGAAATCCTTGATGACCTGCCACAGGTCGGGCGGAAGCTGGCGGGCCGCCTGGGCGGCCAGGTCGGAGTTGCCGAGAAGGTCGGACAGAATCCGCCCCATGTGCCTGATTTCCGAAGTGATCATGGGCACAATCACCCAGACCGCCAGGAGCAGGCCCAGACCGACGATGACCAGGCTGATGAAAACGGCCCAGCCGCGCCGGTGCACCCGCTTCTGAATCTTGAGCACCAGCGGATTGATCAGGTAGGCCAGCAGCAGAGCCGCGGCAAAGGGGATGAGGACGTCGCTGAGGTACCGGAGCAGCCAGACCAGGCCCAGGATCAGGCCGGCGGAAATCGCCAGCCGCATGACCCGGTCGAATGTCAATGGTCGCCTGGCGTTCAACAAGTCGGCCAGGCTGTTGTCGTCTTGTCCCTTGGGCAACCGCCACCTCCTTCCGGCTCTTGGTCGGTGGAAAATCCCGGCATAATGACCTTATAAAAGCGTTGTTGAATGTCACCCCGGAAATGTCGAAAGTCCATCCCTGCCGGGACCTTCCGGGCTTGTATCCCATATCCCGGGATGAAAACAGGCGGCCAATGGGAGTCATTCCGGTGAAATGCCATTATCTTGCTGCCGCCGGCCCATCCGTTCGATCCGGGCCGCGGTCAGTCCAGGCCGACCAGACCCAAACGGCGTTCCCGTTGGGCCAGCAGTTCGTAAATGGAAAAGGGAAGGCCGTGAGCGGGGTAGAGGGTCCTGATGCCGGCCTCGCCCAGTTCCCGCCAGGTTTCGAACAATCGGCCGGTATTGTCGGCAAAGGGCGGCATGATCGGGCCCAGGCCGAACGGCAGGTAGTTGACGGCCACGTCGCCGATGAAGGCCTGGCCGGAATTCAGAATCAGGGAAATGGAACCGGCCGTGTGTCCCCGGGTCAGGACCAGTCGGCCGTCCAGGCCGAAATCGGCCAGGGGATAATGTCCGTCGACCAGGATGTCGGCCCGGACCGGAGGAAAGTCCAGCCAGCCCCGGGACGCGACCCGGGTCCCCACGGCCGACACGAAGCGGCCGTACGGATTGGTCCCGGCGGGAACGGCGGCCATTCGGCCCGAGGCCAGAGCCGGGGCCTCGCTTCGGTGAACGGCCGCGGGGCAGCGGCACAGGTTCCGGATCGCGGACAGTGATCCGACGTGATCGTAATGAACATGGGTGGCCACGATCAGCCGGACCCGATCAAAGGCCAGGCCCAGCCGGCCCATGGCCCAGGCAAAGGCCTTTTCCCGGCGCAGACTTCCCGCGTCCACGGCCACAAAGCCGCCCTCGGCCTCGATGAGGTAGGTATTGGTAAATCCCAGCCTGATGGTATGGATGGCGGGCATGGGGCTTCCTCCCCCGGCGCTGTTGTGTTTCCCGATTTTTTCAGGTTACCACACTTTGAAAGGAATTTGAAACCAGTGTAAAGTCCGCAACGGAAGGTTCTTTCGGCTTGACCTTCCCGCTCCGATCGCATACTTTTTCCCTTATGAACACTCCTCGGGAACTGATCCTGACACATGTTCGTGCCGATTTTGACGGGTTCGCCTCGATGCTCCTGGCCAACCGGCTTTACCCCGAGGCCGTGCCCGTTTTGCCCAGCACGACCATCTATCGGCTGCGGGAAGTGCTGTCCCTGTACCGCAACGTGGCCGACTTCCAGAGTATCCGCGCCCTGCGGAAATGGAAAGGCCCGGCCCCCGGCTGCATCACCGTCGTGGACACCAAAAAGCGGGGCCAGTTGGTCGAGTTCGACGCCTGGCTCCAACAGGCCGAATCGATCCGCATATACGACCATCATCCGCCGACCACCGACGACCTGGCCCTGGGACACGTGGAACAGTATCCCTACGGCGCCAATTCCACGGGACTCTATTTCCAGGCGACCCGCAACGGCCTCGAGCTTTCCCAGCAGGAGGCGACCATCGTTCTGCTGGGCATTTACGCCGACACGGGCAACCTGACCTATCCCGGGACGACCGCGGACGACGCGCTGGCCGCCAGCGAACTCCTGCGGCTGGGAGCGGACCTCCAGGTCGTCAATCATTATCTCCGCCCCTACCTCGACCCGGCCCAACGCCTGATCCTGAGAGACATGCTTATCACCTTCCGGGAATTCGACATGGAAGGCTACAAGGTCGTCCTGGTCAAGCAACTCCTGGAAAAGCCCCTGCAAGGCATCTCGGACCTGCTCGCCCAGATCAGCGACATGGCCGGCGCGGACGCCATCCTCGGCGTATTCGCCACCCGGGCCAAACCCGGGGTCCAGATCATCATCCAGTCCCTGGTCCCGGAAATCAACGCCGGGGAACTGACCGGCCATTTCGACGGAGGGGGGCACGCCGGCGCGGCGGCCGCCTTTCTGCCCCAGGCCAACATCGACGGCGTGGCCGAAACCCTGCTGACCCTGCTCACCGAGGTCCCGCTGCCCATGATCAAGGTCAAGGACGTCATGGCCACCGAACTGCTGACCGTCCAGCCGAACCGGCCCTTGAGCGAAATCGAAATGCTGTTGTCCGACGGCGGCGTTCACGGAGCGCCCGTCGTGGATGAGGAAGGCAGACTGGTCGGCGTCATCTCCTTGCGGGACGTGGAAAAGGCCCGCCTCAGCAATCTGCTGCACGCCCCGGTCTCGGCCTTCATGTCCGCGAACCGGCTCCTGACCATCGGGCCCGACACGCCCCTGATCACGGCCCGCAAGATCATATCTTCAAACGATATCGGCCGGTTGCCCGTTGTCGACGACTGCAGGCTCATTGGAATCATCTCCCGGTCCGATATCCTCAACTTCATGAACCACCGCTCCGATCCGCCCGGAAACCTGGTCTGATCCGAGCGCCCCGGACCGATCCCGATCGTTATCATACTGAATTAACAGGAAAAAGCCCCTGACGTTTCTGGGTTGACATCCCGGGGCCACAATGGTAGGTTTGCATCCAACGGCGGCATAGCCAAGTGGCTAAGGCAGCGGTCTGCAAAACCGTTATTCACCGGTTCGAATCCGGTTGCCGCCTCCAAGTAAAATCAAGGGGTTAGCCAACATGGTTAGCCCCTTCTTCTTTGGTTGGTTGCGTATAGGTTGCGGATGGTTGCGGGTTGTCCAGCTCGTCGATGTCGGTCCGGCTCTCTTTCGGAAGCCACTTGTAGTAGGTCCGGTAGGTGATATCCGGGGTGCTGTGGCCCATCTCCTTGCTGACCTCGGCCAGTGAATCCCCCTTGCTCAGTCTCAAGGTTGCGTAGGTGTGGCGCATGTCATGGGGGGTTCGCCGGCGCAGCTTGGACTTTTCCATGGCCCGGTTCCATACCCTGGGAATGAAATTGTAGTAGTTCAGGTATCCGCCCTGCTCGTTGCAAAAGACCCAGGCCGGGACCTCGGTCCAGCCCCGTTTCAGCTTTTCCTCTTTCCTGCCTGTCAGGAGGGCCTCCAGTTCCTCGGCAAGCTGACTGGTCATTCTCACCTGACGGACTCCGGATCGGCTCTTGGGCGTCGTCACCTTCCCCCTTGATACGTTCCGGCTCACATAAATCAGGCGGTGCCTGAAGTCGATGTCCTGCCATTGCAGGCCGATCAACTCACCGATTCGCAGGCCGGTTCTGAAGCCGGCCAGGACAAGGGGGTAATACTTCGGGAAGTGTTCTTGAAAGCAGTCCTCGAGTACCTGACGGTCTTCCCAGGTAAGAGGGTCCGGCTCCCGTTTGGGGACTTCCAGTTCCGGCTTCGGAACATGAATCCCCCGAGCGGGGTTGCCCTCGATGTATCCGTCCGGCCGGTGGGCATATCGGAGAATGGAACTCAGGCAGTTTTTTATATTTTTGATGGACTGACTTCGGAGGCCCTGTTTAAACTTCTTGACGATCAGGTCCCCGACAAGGCGGGAAGTGATCTGGTTGAGGGGAAGGCTTCCGAGTTCGGGGAGAATGTGCCCGTTCAGCAGTTTCTCATAGCTATCACAGGTGGACCGCTTCAGGGCCAGCCGGGCGTATTTATCAAGCCAACCGGGATTAAGGGTCCCATCGCCTTCCTTCCAGCCGTTGACGTACTGCTTGAGGGTAGGGATTCGGGACCCGTTTTCGGCATCCAGGTCCAGGTCTCCCAGGACAAGCCGGGCCTCGGTCTTCCGGGCCATGTCACGGGCCAGCTTTTCATCCGTCCCGACCTTCTTGGCCCTCCGCCTCCCGTGGTGATTGATAAATATCCACCAGACGCCAGAGCCGGGCGGCTTCTCCCTTACCTTGACTCCCATACGTTACACCACCTTTGTGCAGGGTTGATTGTTATAGCCATAGCTACACCTTCAATAGCAAAGTCCCGAGAGGTGCTTCGGCCCAATACAAGCCGTCCGGGGCCTCGCGGACACCCGGCCTCTCGGGAGTTCTGTTTTCGGAGCAAAAATAAACCGGGCCTCATATCGGCGGGCCTTCCGGTATTGGTTTAAGCACCTGAAAAATTATCAGGCCGCCTCGGTTGGGTCAAGCAGAAAGCTGCGCGCTTGTGTTTCATGACATTCAAGGCCTGTTCCGTCTCAGGCTAGGAGGGAAACCATAGGCCAGGGCGTCAACTCGTCTCCTGGGGCCTGTTTTGTGCGCCTGGCCCCGGTTTCAGGGCCGTAGCTTTGCCGGGTCTGGATATGATAATTTATAGGATCAGATTTCATATCATATCGCGGACGGCTTTCAACCCTGTTCACCTTCACAGACTCACCTTCGCTTAATAGGGGCCACGTCCAGGATCGGGTTCAAACGCTCCAAAAGAAACTTGTCCAGTTCCTCGTTGGAGGCCGCCTGGAAGTTCTCGATGTGGATGTTGAACTGCGCCCGCGTCCGGTGGCCCGAGTCCTCGGGTTGGACGCCCGCCCGTTCCAAAATCGCCTCCAGACATTTGAACGCCACGCCAGGTTTATCCGTCGACCGGGATAGCTCGATCAGCCGCCTGGCCGCCTCCGGGGCCTCTTCGGCCAGGATCGAAGCCGCCCGCTTGACGCAATCGCCCGCCTCGGTTTGCAGAATCTCATAGGCCGCCTTGAACTCGGGCTTGCGCATCAGGGCGTAAAGTGCCTGCCTGGATATTCCAAACTGCTTCGCTATCTCCGTCTTGCCGTGGCCCGTGGATAGCATCCGGGCCGCTTCCTGGATTCGGGCATCCGTGGACGTTGTCACTTCGGTCATTGGTCGCTCCCTGTCAAAGATTGTCGGGGAAGGCAATTTGGCCTGACCCGGGGCCGTGCATGGAAATCTTGCTACGGTGAAAATTCATTTCTCATTTTACCCACCTCACACCCGCCTTCGGGGCTC
>Ga0180009_10000209_pt1 | contig 89664 bp, 84 predicted proteins | sample OS_PC_MetaG_FD_123537 | JGI IMG/M metagenome (GOLD analysis project Ga0180009, IMG submission 123537) | Groundwater microbial communities from the Aspo Hard Rock Laboratory (HRL) deep subsurface site, Sweden - OS_PC_MetaG | ecosystem: Environmental > Aquatic > Deep subsurface > Groundwater... | reverse complement strand
TTGATAATGGATACGGAGTATCGGGTTATCAGGCATAAATCGTCCTGTCGAACGATTGGTTCTCAGGGAGCGAAGCGGACTGAGGGCCATTCGTTCGACAGGTTTCCTGTCAACTCGGCCATTTTCAGGGTGCGTAGCGCAGCGGAGCACCCTGAGAACTATTGATTCTCAAGCAAATCTGCCTGATAAGTTGATATTGGCGATCTTTTCAAGCACTTTTGCTCTGATAACACCCAAACCGGGCATATTTAACCCAATAACTTGATATTAGCCATAAACTCAGGCAAATTTGCCTATATAGTAAATTCGCCTCACTATAGCCGCTAACCATTTTATGTCAAGCTCAAAATCTCCGACCTTGTTGGAAGATGTTCGCCGCGTCATGCGGCTCAAGCATTATTCGCTGCATACCGAACGCTCGTATTGCGAGTGGATTAAGCAGTTCGTGAAGTTTCATCATCTGAATGAGCGAGCTGGGTTGTTTGAAAACTGCGAGGCCAAGATAGAAGACTTTTTAAGCTATCTGGCGACAGAACGTAAAGTGGCGTCTTCCACCCAAAATCAGGCGATGAATGCTTTGGTGTTTTTATACAAGCATGTTCTGGATACGCCGCTGACCAAACGAATCGAGGCCAGCCGCCATGTGCCGGTGGTGGTGTCGCTGGAGGAGATCAAGCAGGTTTTGCCGCGCGTTGAAGGCGTGGCGGGTGGTGAAGCTGTTGTACGGTAGCGGTTTGCGGATAACCGAAGCCGTACGCTTGCGGGTGCAGGATGTCGATTACGACTATAAGCAGATTACGGTGCGTTCCGGCAAGGGCGACAAGGATCGGGTGACGACATTTTCCGCCGCCATGATGCCGTTGTTGCAAAATCATCTGGAGAAGGTGAAGGTAATACACCAACAGGATTTGGCTGACGGTTTCGGCGCGGTGTATTTGCCGTATGCCTTGGCGAAGAAGTGTCCGAATGCCGAACGGGAATGGGGCTGGAAATATGTGTTCCCGGCGCGGTCATTGTCGGTTGATCCGTTGACGGGTGCGACGCGGCGGCATCATATCGACCAATCGCTGATCAATAAAGCCATCAAGTCTGCAGTTCGACAAGTAGGTATTACCAAACGGGTTTCCTGGCATACTTAACAATGAGTGCTCTGCGTGGGAACCTGGACGGGGACGCTCTAGCGTCCCCGAGCCGCAGAGCGGCTCAGGATGCATTCCCACGCGAAGCGTGGGAACGATGCGCTCATTTTTTTCACTGAGAGAGGGTTGGATGAGGGAATCAAAAGTCTAAGTTATTTCGTGCTTATTTCTAACAAAAAAAACGGAGCCCGAAGGCTCCGTTTATTTGACTTATTCTTCCGAGGTCACATTGATTTTTTTCGGCTGTACCGCTTCTTGTTTCGGAATCGTGATTTCCAAGACACCGTGTTTCGATTTTGCCGAAATTGCATCCGCATTGGCGGTATCGGGCAAGCTGAAGCGGCGGTAGAAAGATCCGTAAGTCCGTTCGACTCGCTTATAACCTTCTTTTTCGGTTTTCGCTTCAGTCTTCTTTTCGCCTTTGATCGTCAGGATGCCGTTTTCCATGCTGACTTCGATATCTTCAGGCTTGACGCCCGGGATATCGGCATGCAACACGAATTTATCGGTTTCTTCCTTGATGTCGACGGCAGGGGCCCATTCGGCGGTCGATATCGACCCTTCGCCGGTTCCGCCTTCGCTCGCGCGCTCCAATTCTCTTTGTAATTGACTCAATATGCCCCATGGTTCGTAACGTGTGATAGCCATAAACACCTCCGAAATAATTGTTATCGATCAAATACTGAACAAACATCGATCAGTATCTGTTAAACAATATAGGGGTATTTAAAACTATTTCAAGCCGTCCATAATCGGGCATTCCTAAACATCCGCATCCAAGGGCCGTATTCGCTCCAATCGTCGGGATGCCACGAATTTTGCGCGGTTCTGAAACATCTTTCCGGATGCGGCATCATGATCGTAAAGCGGCCGTCCCGATTGGTCAGACCGGTAATGCCCAATGGCGAACCATTCGGATTGGCCGGAAATTGCGTGGTTTTTTCACCGAAATTATCGACGTAACACAAAGAGACCGCTCCGGCTTTCATCGCTTCAAGCGGGCTGCCTGAAAACTCCGCCCGCCCTTCGCCGTGCGCGATCACGACCGGCATTCTCGAACCGGCCATGCCGGTCAACAGAATTGACGGCGATTCTTGAATCTCGACCAGTACGACGCGCGCCTCGAATTGCTCGGAATGGTTTCTCAAGAAACGAGGCCAGTGCTCGGCGCCCGGAATAATCTCCTTGAGCCCCGACATCATCTGACAACCGTTGCAAACGCCTAGGCCGAAGGTGTCTTCGCGCTCGAAAAACGCCGCGAATTCATCGCGGGCGCTCGGGTTGAACAGAATCGATTTGGCCCAACCGCCGCCGGCACCAAGCACGTCGCCGTAAGAAAATCCGCCGCAAGCCGCAAGGCCTCTGAAATCCTTCAGGCTAACTCGACCGGCAATGATGTCCGTCATGTGTACATCGACCGCGGCGAATCCTGCTCTATCGAACGCAGCGGCCATTTCGACATGACCGTTAACGCCCTGCTCGCGCAGAATCGCCACCTTAGGCTTCGACTTGCCGATAAATGGCGCGCAAATATCTTCGTTGTTGTTGAAGGTTAACGCGGCATTGAGACCGGGATCGTTATCGTCGACGACCCGTTCGAATTGTTCGCGTGCGCAATCCGGATTATCCCTTAACGCTTGCATTCGATAACTCAGTTCGGACCAGTAGCGTTGCAATTCGGCTCGAGTGGCCGAATAAAGCTTCTGCCCGGCAAAATTGATCGTCAAGTCGGCTTGTTTCGTAACCGAGCCGATTCGATGCACACACGCATCCAGGCCGGCTTGCGCCAACAAGTCCATAATTTCGGCGCTATCGCTTTCCCTGACTTGTATAACCGCTCCGAGTTCTTCATTGAACAAGGCCGATAAGGCATCCTTCCCTAACCCTGATAAATCCAAATTCGCGCCGAGCCTCCCGGCGAACATCATTTCGGCGATCGTGGCCAATAGACCGCCATCGGAACGGTCATGATAAGCCAGCAATTTGCCGCGACTATTCAAGTCCTGAATCGCGTCGAAGAAGGCTTTGAATAACATAGGATCGTCCAAATCCGGGCAACTATCGCCCAGTTGTTTATAAACCTGTGCAAATACCGAGGCACCTAAACGATTTTTACCCTGCCCTAAGTCGATCAAGATCAAGACCGAAGGTTCGTCGCGCAATCGTGGCGTCAAGGTTTTGTCTATATCGACCACCGGCGCGAACGCGGTTACGATCAACGATACCGGCGAGGTCATGGTTTTCTCGCGGCCGTCTTGTTGCCAAACGGTTTTCATCGACAACGAATCCTTGCCGACCGGAATCGCGATACCCAATGCCGGGCAAAGCTCCTTTCCGACCGCCTTGACGGTATCGAACAGCGCGGCATCCTGGCCGGAACTGCCGGCTGCCGCCATCCAATTCGCGGATAATTTAATATTGCCCAACGATCCGATACGCGCTGCGGCTAGATTGGTCAACGCTTCGCCGACCGCAATTCGGCCCGATGCCGGTGCGTCGATGACCGCCAACGGCGTTCTTTCGCCTATTGCCATCGCTTCGCCGGTCGACGCGAAAAAGCCCGAAGCGGTGACCGCTACATCGGCGACCGGCACTTGCCAAGGCCCGACCATTTGGTCGCGCGCAACTAAACCTGTAATCGAACGATCGCCGATATGGATCAAAAAGCTCTTATCGGCGACTGCCGGGAAGGACAATACGCGCTTGATCGCTTCGTCAAGCTCGATGCCGGCTAAGTCCAACGGCGACAAATCAGGTTTGACATGCTCGACCGTTCGATGCATTTTCGGCGGCTTGCCGAACAACACCGACATCGGTAAATCGACCGGTCTGTCGCCGAACAAACGATCGTTCAGTTGCAAATGCTCTTCATCGGTTGCGTTGCCAATCACAGCATACAAGCAATGCTCGCGTTCGCAGAACGATTTGAACAATTCCAGCGATTCCGGCTTGATCGCGATGACATAACGCTCCTGCGCCTCGTTACACCATATCTGCATCGGCGACATGCCGCGATCGGCGATATTGACGTCGCGCAATTCGAAGCGCCCGCCCCGAGCGCAGTCGTGAACGATCTCCGGCACGGCATTCGACAGGCCGCCTGCACCGATATCGTGTATCGAAACGATCGGCGTATCCTCGCCGAGGGCATTGCAGTGATTGATGACTTCCTGGCAACGGCGCTGCATTTCAGGATTTTCGCGCTGCACCGAGGCAAAATCCAGTTCCTCGGCAGCCTCTCCCGAAGTCTGCGATGAAGCGGCGCCGCCGCCCAAGCCGATCAGCATCGCAGGCCCTCCTAGAATGATGATCAACGACCCCGCCGGTATCGGTTGTTTCTCGACCAGCATCGGGCGAATATTACCCATGCCGCCGGCAATCATGATCGGCTTGTGATAACCGTGGAAAGTGTTTTGATCACCGCCTGGTGCAGTTTGCTCGAAACTGCGGAAATAACCGGCCAGATTCGGTCGCCCGAATTCATTATTGAATGCCGCACCGCCAATCGGCCCCTCCAGCATGATATCCAACGCCGAAGCTAGGCGCCCCGGCTTACCGTTATCGTCTTCCCAAGGCTGCTCGTAACCTGGAACCCTTAGATGAGAAACGCTAAAACCGGTCAAACCGGCCTTGGTAGCAGAACCTCGACCAGTTGCACCCTCATCGCGAATCTCACCGCCCGAACCGGTCGCCGCGCCCGGATGCGGAGATATTGCAGTCGGGTGATTATGGGTCTCGACCTTCATCAGTATGTGCGCATCTTCATCGACATAGGAATATTCGCCAGTCAACGCGTTGCGGATTAAAACAGACGTATTAGCACCCTCTACGACAGAGGCGTTATCGCTGTATGCCGACAAAATACCTTCAGGGCTTTGTTCGGCGGTATGCCGAATCATCTTGAACAAAGTTTCTGCCTGTTCGGTACCGTCGATCGTCCAGGCGGCATTAAATATCTTGTGCCGGCAATGCTCCGAATTCGCTTGAGCGAACATCATCAATTCGACATCGGTCGGATTGCGTTCCAATGCTTGAAAACTTTCGGTCAAATAATCGATTTCATCGGGGCTTAACGCCAATCCGAGCTCGGTATTGGCTTTAACCAAGGCTTCGCTAACGGACTCAATTACCTGAACCGTCTGTAACGGTTTAGGCTCATGATGAGCAAATAAAATTTCTTCAGTCATAGACTCGCTTTTAACGACCGTTTGCGTCATGCGGTCATGCACTAGAGCCGAAATGCGATTTTGAATTTGATCGTCTAGCACACCTTCGGAGAATATCGTATATTCAATTCCCCTTTCAATGCGACAAACAGTCTCCAAGCCGCAACGCTGTGCGATTTCGGTCGCTTTGCTAGACCAAGGAGAAATCGTGCCGGGCCGGGGAATCACCGTTAAGCGCAATCCGTTAGGAAACGATCCAGCCGTACCGCTTCCATAAGCTAACAAACGGTTTAATAGCGTTTGCTCACTAGCGCTAATCGCACGTTCGAGTTCAACAAAATGAAGATAACAAGCCGAAATACCATGGATGGCTGGCTCTATCTCTTGGAGACGGGCAAGTAATTTTTCGATGCGAAATGCGGATAGCGCGGATGTTCCTGGAATTTTTAACATGGGGAATCCGTTAAGAGATAAAGTTCAAAACAAGGTAACGGTACAGAAAATCAAGAGGATATACCTTTCGCACTTCAAATTTCGGCATTAAGGTATGGAGGCGTCGGGGTATATCTCGTTCCCAAGTTTTAACTTGGGAACGCATACCCTCAAGCTCTGCTTGGTGTCACACGGCAAGCGGAGCTTGAAGGTAGTCACTCCCAAGCTGGAGCTTGGGAGCGAGAAAATCAACTTTGTAATTTTCATAGCGAAGGATTAAAAGCTAACCGACAATCGAAACTGTCTATTGATCGGCTAGATCGTCTTCAATCGCTTGCTGTATCGTCAGCAACAAGGTTAGGCCATCACCGCTCGATACGGCTTTATTAGTCTCATCCTTCACCATGATATCGGTAAATTGTTCGTACTCGATTAGTCTGATGCGGTATTCTTTTTCGTTGGACCCGTATAGACCGAAAACGAACAGAATCTCATCCCAAAAGGAATCGTCGGTCACTCTCTGTTCTTCAGGATCGTACTGCACGATATAAGATGCCAGCGATCTGTCACGCGCAACGATTTCAATCGACTGTCTTGCCATAGCCTTACCGACGATACGCCAGGCTTTTCCGACGGGTTCATTAATCCTGAGCACGACTGCATCGGCAGTGGCGACCCGCTCGACCTGGGTGATCTTATCGACATCATCAACCACTTGATTAGTATCGACATGCCTTAGATCGACTTTCGGATTTCTTACCGGTCTTTCTACTTTTTGAATAGCCAATTCCTTAGGCAACACCAATTCCGGTATTTCGGTTCTAAATTGGTAATCTTTTTCTTTATCGGGAAACCAGCTTTTGATCGTGCTACACCCACTACCCGCCACGAAGGGTAGAACGATCAGGCATAGAAAAGCGGCAAAGATGCGCTTCATGAATTTCAAATCAACTCCGCCTGACGCATGGCAGCGCGCACCGGCTCATAACACTCTTCGGTCAGCCAAGTTAACGGCAAACGGATACCTTTTTGAATCATACCCATTTCCATCAATGCCCATTTAACCGGTATCGGATTCGATTGAATGAACAACTGTTTGTGCAAACCGGTTAATTTTGCATCGATGGCCAGGGCGGTCTCGCGATCGCCGTCAATCGCGGCGGTTATCATTTCATGGACCAATCTCGGCGCAACATTGCCGGTTACAGTGATCGTGCCATTACCGCCTAGTAAACAAAATTCACAGCTTGTCGCATCATCGCCGGTATACAAGGCAAATTTGTCGCCGCACAAGTCGCGTAAGCGCTTAACCCTTTCCAATTTACCGGAAGCCTCCTTAATACCGACAATATTGTCGATAACAGACAAGCGAGCCACCGTTTCCGGCAGCATATCGCAAGCAGTGCGTCCCGGGACATTATAAAGAATTTGCGGAATATCGACCGCCTCCGCAACGACCTTAAAATGTAAATACAAACCTTCTTGTGTCGGTTTGTTGTAGTAAGGCGTCACCAGAAGACAGGCATCGGCACCGACTTCTTTCGCTCTATTCGTTAATTCGATCGCCTCTGTCGTCGAATTGGCGCCAGTCCCGGCGATGATTGGAATCCTGCCGCCGGCATAATCGACAACCGATTTAATAAAATCGCAATGCTCGTCTTCGTCGAGCGTTGCCGACTCGCCTGTCGTACCGACTGCAACAATCGAGTCCGTACCTTGATCGATATGAAATTCGATCAATTTTTTTAAGCTCTCCTTGTCAATCGAACCATTCTCCATCATCGGTGTAACCAGCGCTACGATACTGCCTTGAATCATCCCAATCTCTCGAACCTGTTAAGCAATTGTAAAAATACCGAGCATTATAACAAGCAAACAGACAAATCCCATCTTTTAAAATTAACAACCGCGCGTAATCAACTGCCGTAGCGTCTAGGCTTGGCGCCGCTGGATTATTACGCCTAGTCTTATCGAAAAGGCGTCTAATTTCCTAAAGACGGGGGATATGTTCGGCTAGGATGTCGCCTAGTGGCGATGCTCTCCCTTAGCGACGATACAGGTCACGGCCGCATCGCCAGTCACGTTGACGACCGTTCGAAGCATGTCCAAAAGCCGATCCACGCCTAAAATCAAGGCAATGCCCTCGACCGGCAGCCCGACTTGATTGAATACCATCGCCAGCATGATCAATCCGACGCCGGGCACGCCTGCCGTGCCGATCGATGCCAATATCGACATGCCGATCACCGTTAAATATTGCATCAAACCGAGTTCGATGCCGTAGACATTGGCGATAAATACTGTTGCGACACCCTGCATAATCGCGGTACCGTCCATGTTGATAGTCGCACCGAGCGGGATCGTAAATGCCGCGGTCGAGTTCGGCACGCCCAAATCGTGTTCGACGACGCGTAAATTGACCGGAATCGTCGCATTGGAACTGGCCGTGCTAAAGGCGAAGATATGCACCGGACGCATTTTTTTCATGAATTCCCACGGATTCATTCGCGTCATGAGCCATAACAACAAACACAACGTTACCGAAGTATGGAGAAACAAACAGGCGATAACCACCGAAAAATAACCCAGCATCGGCACGATCAAACCGATACCCTGTTCGGAAAAGCTCTTGGCGATTAAACAAAAAACCCCGATCGGCGCAAACTCCATGACCAGCATCACGAGTTTCATCATGACTTCGTTCAATTGCTCGGCGGTTCTCAGTAATTGCAAACCGACTTCGCCCGCCATCATCATCGCGATCGCAAAAAGAATCACAAAAAAAATGATTTGCAGCATATTACCTTCGGCGAACGCATTAACCGGATTGCTCGGCACGATCCCGATCAGCACTTCGGTCAAACCGGGTGCTTCGGGCGCGCTAAATTCGGCAACGTCGCCGCTACGTTCGAAATCGCGCCCGGGACCGACCGAAACGGCAAGCAACAAGGCCAAGGCAATCGCAAGACCGGTCGTCAACAAATACAAAGCAAAGGCTTTAATGCCGATACGACCCAGCGCTGCGATATCGCCGATGCCGCATACGCCGCAAATCAGAGAAAAGCTGACCAACGGCACGACCAGCATTTTCAAGGCATTGATAAACGACGCGCCGACCACATGAAACAAGCCGTCGACCAGATATTCCCGAATCGCCCCATTGTCATGGCCGAAAGCATTGATAGCGCTTCCTGCCAATAGCCCCAAACACATCGCAATCAAAATTTTTGTGGTGATCGGCATTTTACTTTTCATAATTTACGCTCGACCGACCCACTTCCGTCTAACCCTGTAAAAACGCTTTTTTAACCGCAAGTATCGCATCATCATCCAAATGCGAGGTTCTATCATGCCGCCTACACAAAGCGCCTCGAAAACCCAAATAATCGGGTTTATGGCGTAACAAACCAGGCACATCCTCGACCCTTAGCGACCCGGCAAGTCCGCATATCAGTTTGAGTTCATTGCATTTAGCTACAAATCCCGCAATCGCATCATCAGGCAAAACATGAGGCAAGGAACCCGAACTTTTGTCCATCGTATCCAGCATTACACCCTTGAAACCCGCTTGCTTGAATGCGGCCACGGAATGTAATTCGGGTTCGCTATCGGCAAACATGACCCCGATTAATGCCAACCCGGCTTGAGTCAATGGCGTCAATGCATCCAACGTGCCCTGCCAATCGCCGCCGGGAAAAAAACCGATCTTGATATAATCGACACCGGTCGCCGCCATATCCGTTACCGCGCTCACGATGACTTCCGGAATCATCGGCAAATCGCCAACCGTCGCGCTGATTGGGCATTGTCCATTGATTGCCTTGACGATACGTGCAACCGTCATGGTATCCAGCGCCCCTAACGCGCCTTGGGAAGGCTGCTTCAAGTCGATGATATCGACTTCGAAATTCAAGATCTTCAGCGCTTCATCGAGCTTGCTGACACTGGCGAGCATCCCGGTCATGCGAGCTTCTCTCGTTTGTGCTGTTCGATGACCGCCATTAACCAAGACCACGCCTCGAGCTCCTTCGGGCTTGCGGTTTTTTCTAGGCCGATTTTAAGATAGTCCAGTTCCGCATCGATTTTTTCTTGCGGCAACATACCCAGCCGACTGACCAAAATCGCCGCTTCCAAGACCGAATACTGGGCCCGGTTGAAACCCATGAATGGCGCATGGTTGACCGTATGAATCATTTTGCAAAACAGCTTCGGCCTCAACGCATCTTCCTCGACTCGGACTACTTCGACTTCGCTATGCGCCAAGGCGCATGCCAAGACCTTACCGTTAATCTTCTCGGCCTCGATCAAAGGCCAATCGCGCCGCCCTGTCAAACAGCCGGCAAAAACCCTGACATCATCGCAATAATTGATCACGGCATGACTACTCGTCATGAGATTGTCGAGCGTGGTCGACGGCCGAAACGGCAAAATGATCAATTCTTCATCGTGCCGATGAATGCCCATTGGCGCAATATGCGTCCTGCCTTCTAAATTTTGCGTGGTGACTATCGTTTCTAAAATCATCGGTTTAATTTTTCTTTAGCGTCGTGCCGGCCGGTTTAAAGCTGTGCAAATCGACTGTCGACTCGGTTAGATCAGTCGCGCAGCCCCAACTCAAGGCCTCGTCTTGATTGAAGCGTTTGCCGAGTTGCCAGGCAATTTCGGCGCGCGCCAGTTCGACGCCTAAATAAAAGGCGTGACCGCCGTCGTTTTCGACGCCGAGTTTCGGATATAAATCGAACGGGTCGGTCGCCGAATGAAAACCGTCTCGGTTAAAAATATGCAGCCCTTCGGTGCTGGTTTGAATACGGTAGCTCGGGTCGGTGATCTCGCCGGCCAATTCTTTGATTTCATCGAGCGTATAGGGAAACGGCGCGGTTTCGTGCAGCGCCATCAAACCCGAATCGATATGCTTGGGTAGCATGTTGTTTTGTTTCGCGGCATGCATGATACGCCGCGCCAAATCGGCTTCCTTGACCGCTCGACAAGCATGTTTGCTGACTTCGGTCGCGAGAATCGCATTGATCTCGAGCTCCGAGCAAATACCCAATAACAGCGCGTTCATGCCGACCGTATCGGCATGCGTCAATTCGGTGATATTACCGACGCCCATCATGATCTCGATATCGGGATATTTTTGCCGTACCTGATGATAACGCACCACCGATTGCGTGAAACCGTAATGCAACGGGTCCAAGATAGGGTCGACCAGGAATGGGCGATTTTTAGCCTGCATGGCTTCGATCGCGCGATCGAGCGATGCCAAGTCTTCATGAATTTCCGGGATTAGAATCGGCGTCGTTTCGACTTCACCGGCGACCCAGAGCGTTCCTTCGTGCAGGCTCAACATGAAATCGGCGCCGGCCTTGCCGCCTCTGAGCAAGTCGTCGGCTTCGAGCGAATCGATGCTGACCGTGAAGCCTTCCTGCTTTAATGTTCGGATAATGGCTTCCATGTGCGGAAACGGCGTTCCCGGCAAACAGCCGATATCGATCACATCAGCGCCGTGACGCCGGTAATAATGCGCCCGCTCGACGACATCTTCGACTGAAACATTCGGCGCGTCGACGATTTCGGCAAAAATTTTCACGCGATATTCGCTAAGATCGGGCTTATGCGCTTCCTTGCCGAAAAATAGCGGTAAATCTTTTAACTCATCGGGGCCACGCTCGACCGGTAAACCGAATTGTTGTATCACCTTGTCCAGATCGCCCCGGCACCGCCCAGGTAGGATCATCCGGTCAGCTTGGTAGGTTTCCTTTAGCCGACGGCAAATCATGTCCGTGGTCATCAACGCAGCGACTTTAATACCTAGCTGATGTACCGTATAGGTAAACTCCGGCTGCATTTTTTCCAGAATTTGGTGTAATTGTTTTTCGGCCAATTTTCCGGTCAAAAACAAGATGTGCTCGCTCATGCCACACCCAATGATTTCAGGCGCCGATTGACCGCCTCGATCAATTCATCAACGCTTTCGACGACTTGCGTATACGGAAAGTCGCGCAGTTTATCGGTCGCGTCCAAATCGACCGGGCGAGGATATACCATGACCTTCTTACCGCCCGGCGCGGTGGTTTCCATTTCAGGCGCGATATCGCACGGATAGACGATGCTGGGGACGCGGCATTTTCCGGCCTGAGAATAAAGATTGGTCACCAGCGAGTCGGCAATGCCCAATATGCATTTGGCTACGGTGTTCGAGGTTGTCGGCGCCATCACGAAGCTATGATAATAGCCGGTATAAAAACGACCGACCGGCGGCGACGAAGCAGCCTTATCGCGAAAAACCGGCATTCTGGCGCGAACCTCTTCGAGTTTGATGCCGTACATCTTTAAAACCTCCTCGCCGGCTTGGCTCAGGTAGAGATCGACATCATCCAATGTCATCAAAAATTCCAGGCATTCTTCGATATAATGCCCGGAGCCGGTGACAGCCCAAGCTAAACGCGGTTTATCCATTTATTCGATCAAAATTTAAATAGTCCGCTATTATACCCGATCCTCAAAGGCCACTTCGAATACAGCCGAAATTTTATTTATGTTTAACACGATAGAAAAACCGCTGATCATGGGCATTTTAAATGTCACGCCCGACAGCTTTTCCGACGGCGGGCGGCATTACAGCCTTGATAAAGCATTGGAACAATGCCGAAAAATGCTCGCCGAAGGCGCCGACATCATCGATATCGGCGGCGAATCGACCCGCCCCGGCTCCGACCCGGTGAACGCCGCGCAACAAATCGACCGCGTCGTGCCGGTCATCGAATCTATCCGAAAACATCTTGCTTCGGATAGCCTGATCAGCATCGATACGACTCAAAGCTCGGTCGCCGAAGCAGCACTGTCGGCCGGCGCCGATATGATCAACGATATATCGGCCGGCGAAGACGACGCCATGATTTTTGAGCTGGCCGCAAAACGTCAGATTCCGATTATTCTGATGCACAAACAAGGCTCCCCCAAAACGATGCAGGATCAGCCTCATTACCTAGATGTAGTAGGCGAAGTGCTGAATCATTTGATGAAGCGTATCAGTCAAGCAATCGAACAAGGCGTTGATCGAAGCAATATTGCGATCGACCCTGGCATCGGTTTCGGTAAACGCAAACAAGACAATCTGGATTTATTGGCGCATTTGGATCGCTTCGTCGAAAGCGGCTATCCGGTTTTGCTGGGCACTAGCCGTAAGCGCTTCATGGGTTCTATTTTAGATGTCGCCGAGCCCACCGAGTTAATCATCGCCACAGCCGTCACCACGGCATTGGGCGTCATGGCCGGCGTCAAGCTATTCCGCGTCCACGATATCAAAGAAAATAGGCAGGCGGTCGACGTCGCCTGGGCGATCAAACAACGGAGGTTACCAATCAAGCCATAACGCCAACTACTGACTTTGGCATGTAATCTCTAAAACAGCCCGGCATGCTCTATGACTTGAAAAACATGCCGGAAATTAGCGCTCAGCCTTAATTTTGCAAAGACGCCAAGAGTTCCGATTGAGCTTGAATCGTTTCCTCTCCCTCTCCCGGCGATAATTGCACATATTGTCCGTCCGACTGCAACAGCCATGCTTGGCAATTATCCTTTAAATACAACTCCAGATCGCTTCGAACCCTTTGATGTAATCGTTTATTTTCTATCGGAAAGCCAGTTTCGACTCTTTTGAACATATTGCGTCCCATCATATCGGCGCTGGCAACATAAACTTCCTGATTGCCGTCGTTTTCAAATGCGTAAACACGGGTATGCTCAAGGAATCGGCCGATAATAGACCGAACTTCAATGTTTTCGGAAACCCCTGGAATGCCGGGTTTTAGACAACAAATACCCCTGACAATCAAATGGATTTTTACGCCGGCCTGCGAGGCCCGATACAAGGCTTTAGTCAACTGTTGTTCAACTATCGCGTTGACTTTAATAATAATTCCGGACGGCTTTCCCGCTTGAGCATGATTAATTTCGCGCTCAATTTTTTCGGTCAAACCGCTATGCAGCGTAAAAGGCGATTGCAATAACTTATTCAGTTTGGTTACTTTACCGAGACTGGTCAATTGCGCGAATACGCGGCGAACGTCTTCGCCAAGCTCCTTGTCGCAGGAAAACAAGCCATAATCGGTATAAAGCAATGCTGTTTTCGGGTGATAGTTACCGCTACCGAGATGCACATAATTACGCAGTTTCTTGCCCTCCTTACGCAATACCAGACACATTTTGGCATGTGTTTTATATCCCACGACCCCATAAACGACATGCACGGCCGCTTCCTGTAGCTTTGCAGCCAAATTAATATTGGCTTTTTCATCGAACCGGGCGCGCAGTTCGATCACTACAGTAACCTCCTTACCGGCCCGAGCGGCTTTCACTAATGCGCCAACAATCGGCGAATCCGCACCGGTGCGATACAACGTCTGCTTGATCGCCAATACATCGGAATCGGAGGCAGCCTGCTTCAGAAATTCGACGACAGGTAAAAACGATTCGAACGGGTGATGCAAAAGAATGTCTTGCTTGTCGATCGCAGCGAAAATATCTTTATTTCGAGCCAATTGCGACGGAATGGCCGGTTTAAAAGGCGTAAATTTCAGTTCAGGCCGCTCCACATGATTGATGATTGCCTGCAAGCGGTTTAGATTGACCGGGCCATCGACCAAATACAGGCGATCAGGCGTCAATTCGAAACGGGCCATGAGGAAATTGACGGTTTCTTCAGGACAATTGGCGGCAATCTCTAGCCTGACTTCATCGCCGTAATTACGCATCGCCAATTCGCCTTCGACCGCGAGCAACAAATCATCAATCGCATCGTCATCGACAAAGAAATCGCTATTGCGGGTCACCCGAAACTGATAACAACCTTTGACATTCATGCCATTGAACAATTGATCGACAAAGGCATGAATGATCGACGACAAAAACACAAAATCGTGAGGCCCGCTTCCGGTCGCATCGGGCGGCAATTGAATGATCCTCGGCAGGGCTCGTGGTGCTTGCAAAACCGCCCGACCGCTATTGCGGCCGAAGGCATCCTTACCGGTCAACGAAATGATGAAATTCAAACTCTTGTTAAGAATTCGCGGAAACGGATGCGCCGAATCCAAGCCGACCGGCGTTAAAATCGGCAGCAATTCTTCGTTAAAATAATTCTCCAACCATTTGAGCTGTTTAGCGGTCCATTCCGTACGCCGGATAAAATGAATATTTTCCTCTGCCAAGGCCGGCAACAAGATGTCATTCAAGACCCGATACCGATCCTCGACTAGGTCATGCGCCTTGGCCGAAATCCTTTCGAGTTGCTCATGCGGCGACAAACCGTCGACGCCGATGGCTTTAGGATCCATTTCGGCCATTTGCAAAGGACTCGCAACCCGAACTTCGAAAAACTCATCGAGATTCGAGCAAGAAATGCATAAATAATTCAGCCGTTCCAGTAACGGCACACGGCAATCTTTAGCTTGCGCCAAGACTCTTTGATTGAATTCGAGCAGACTAAGCTCGCGATTGAGATAGAGATCGTAACTGTCGAGGTTTATCGTTTCACCGATTTCGTTTTCTTTTTCCATATTACTAATTTCCGTAATAGATTATTGTTAATTATTCACATCCCCTATCGTTCCCACGCTCCAGCCTACCCACTAAGACCTGGACGCTCTAGCGTCTCGAACCGCTGGAGCGGTGCTCAGGCATTCCCACGCAGAGCACTCACCGTTATATAATCATCGTAGATGAAAATTCGGCCTCGGGGTGCCCGTCAAAGAACGCCATAAATACGTCTATGTAGGCTCTATGCCAGCTTCCATGCTGGCAAAGCCTTTCGAGCGCCATGGATGGCGTGAATGTCGATTTTGCAGGAGCAAAAATCGACCTAGCACCCCGAGGTCTCCTCCGCTACTGCAGAAATTTGAAGTGCGAAAAGTATACATAAGTCGTAGATACCGTCTTGCCATCTTGGCGAAGTGAACTCGATACACTTTATTGCTGCTTAACGTACCCGGCTTTCCCTCACCTAGCGTAGGTGATGGACGACGAAGGCGTCGCTCCCACAAGGGGGCCGGATGCGCTGTGGGAGCGATCCCCAGATCGCGATTTCGAAGCCACTGACGTTCAATATCCTCAGATTTATCAAACAACTCCGTTCCCAGGTATACGATGACCTCTGTTTAGCAAGTGTACCGATATTTGTGTATAACGATGAGCGAAGAACATGGAAACAATAAGTGCAGAGGGGACTGAATAGCTAAGATTTTTGTTAATTTACCAATGATGTTAAGTGCCGCTTCGGTTCTTAAATTATTTGAAAATAATAGTCCCCGAAATAAAAACATGCCGGTCACTAATACGTTCGACTTCGAAGTTTAGGCCGGCTTCGCGCAATTGTTCCTCGATTTCTTCAGGTGTAAATGCCGCCAATAACGAATGATAAAAATCGCGTTGCAAAATTTCGGGCTCCGTAGCGGCATACATTTCAACAATTTCTTTGGCTTGCTGAACGCTTTGAGGACGGAATAAATCCATAATGACAATCCTAGTTCCATTACCGGCGTAGCGCTTGACAAAATTCCACAAGGCTTGCGGTTCCGGCAAATGATGTAACAGGCTATTGCTAAAAATCAAATCATAACGGCGTCGAGGCAATGAAATCGTAGGTAGTTTCCCATGAATAAAACAGACGCGCGCGCTCAACTCACTCGGCACAATTGATTCTGCATAGTCAAGCATCGCTCTCGCCCCATCTAAGGCATCGACCCAAGCCGATGGATAAGCTTTTGCAAAACGGCAACTGATATCGCCCGGACCGCAACCCAAATCCAATGCATAACCTTCGAAACCAATCATGCCAATCAAGGCTTTCAAATTTTGCAAAAAATACTCATTAGGCTCCGAAAAATCTGCTTGCGCATAGGCTTGTACCTGTTTGGAATCTTCCATCAATTCAGGCTCAAGTATTCGCTGGAATAATCGGTGGTTGTTATACTGATGCTCTGAGCTTATTTCTAATTTTTTTATCATGTTAAGCAAAAACCTCTGTTGCCTTGGAGGCCGCCGGTATGCATCGCGACAATGCGCCGACCGGTAGGAAAGAAGCCTTTCTCGATTAGGTCGTAGATCCCGTAAAACATTTTTCCGGTATAAATCGGTTCCAGTAGCACCGAGGTCTCGTTTAAAAATCGCTCGATAAATTCGATTAATTCAGGCTTGGTTCGCGCAAAACCGCCGAAATGATAATCGGTGACGATATCCCAATTCTCCCGGGGCTGAGTCAACAGCGACTCTATATCACGCTTCAAAAAAGAGCCGCCTTTTAGCGCCGAGAAACCGATGACTTGTACACCGGGCCGAACCGCTTCGATAATTCCCGCCAAGGTTGTTCCTGTTCCGCAAGGACAACAAATGGCATCGTATTGCAGATCGATTTCCGAAACCAGTTCGGCCACGCCTTGCAAAGCCAAATCGACCGATCCGCCCTCCGGCAGCCAATAAGCGTCGGTATCGATTCCGGGCAAACTATTCCAGTCTTTGTATTGCCGGAGATTACGATAGTCTTCACGCGATACAAAATGCAAATGCATTCCCCATCGACGCAAATCGTTTAAGGTTGGATTCGACTGCGGCTCGCCGCGAATAAAAGCTTCAGTCTGAATACCGAGCCTGTGGCCGACATAGGCCAAGGCATGTAAATGATTCGAATAGGCGCCGCCCATACTGACAATCTTAATCGCACCCAGCGACAAGGCATGGCTGAGTATGTATTTAAGTTTACGCCATTTGTTACCGGATACGATAGGATGTAGCAAATCGTCACGTTTGATCCATAACTCAACCTGCCTTCTGTCCAGGTAAGGGGCTGAAACCTTTGTTAAAATCGAACGTGCAAATTGATTTTCGAGTGCGATAAGTTTAGGGTGCATCTATGTGCGGACGGTTTAATTTAATCGCGACGAGCGACACAATCATCGAACATTTCCGATTGAAGCGTTTGCCGAAATACCGGACCGATTATAATATTCCGCCGGGACAAAAAATACTCAACATCGTGCAGTTGGAAGACGGCAGCAACAAAAGCGTCTATTTGCATTGGGGCTTGATCCCATCCTGGAGCAAAGATGCAAAAATCGCCAACCGCTTAATCAATGCCAGAGCCGAGACCTTGGCCGACAAGCCTTCGTTCAGAGCGGCATATTCTAAACGGCGTTGCCTGATTCCCGCTACCGGCTTTTACGAATGGCAACAAACCGAAATCGGTAAACAACCGTATCATGTGCATTTTCCAGATAGTCGACTGTTCGCGTTCGCAGGATTGTGGGAGCATTGGACAAACGGCGACGAAACCATTTATTCTTGCACGATCATTACCTGCCCGGCCTTAGCACCGGTTTCAGACATTCATGAACGCATGCCGGTCATTATCAACCCTGAAAATTATGGTGATTGGTTGAATAAACAAGCATTCGAAATCGACGTGCTCGCTTTCGATCAAACCTTTTCTTATCTACAAATGGAATTGACGCCGATTAGCCAACATGTCAATAATCCGGTCCATAACGATGAAGCTTGCATTCATCCGATTCAATTAGCGCATTGACTGACCCGACTTTATTTTCTTGGAAACAAAGTCGGTTAAAGACCTTGCTAAAGCTCACTAAAAAGGTGTAGCTTAAGTAGTGACGGACTTAAGTCATCAAATAAAGTTCGTATCGATCTGAATTAAGGAAATGTGGCGTATAACGGCTCAGACCTAATGTGCCCCAAGTGGCAGAGTCGTCATCCTTAAGAAGAGACATGGAGTCACTGCAAAATCAATGACCTACGGCACAGTCATTGAAATTAAATACATTGGAAAATTTCGTTTTCACAATGTAACCGATAAATAAACCATCACGGCATATTTATCGACTAAGGGACGGACATAACCTAAAACTTCGGCAACCGATGCGAAATGCCTATCCGGTCGAGATGTGTGGCATAAGGTAATTTCAGGCAACTTTGCCCAGCTTATGCTTTGCACGACGTCACGAGGATAATCAAGTGAACGTTTAATTATGTTACACATGCAATCGGTCGCTAAAGCTATATTTAGCTATGTTCCTTAAAATTTACTATAACAACATCATAAAAAGAGGATATTCATATGAAACTATTAAAAACAATGACCATAGGTTTATTGATGGGCGCTAGCCAATTGGTTATGGCGGAAGATCATTCTGCGGTGGCATTAGAGCATGCACATGCCGCGGTCGAGCACGGCAAAATGGGCCACGCTTCGATTTTGGTCGAGCATGCCGAAGCTGCGTTAGAACATGCGATAAAAGCATTAGAAACAGCGGAAGGCGAGGAAAAAGCGCATTTGCAAGCCGCCGTTAAAGTACTGGAATATTCCATCGAACACGGCAAGATGGATCATGCCGACATAGCGACACCACCGGCCGAAGAAGCCATTGAGCACATTCAAAAATCAACTCAATCCAAAGGATCGGCTGCTGCAGCAGAACTTGAGATTGAAGATCAGAAAGAGACTTCAAAATCGTCATCTAGCAAATGGCCTGTCACCGGCTATAAGAAAATAAATCAATAAATTATACCTTTCACACTTCAAATTTCGGCAGTGCCTAAGGAGGCACCGGGCTGCCTGGCAAAGGTTGCCAGCATGAATGCTGGCATAGAGCCTACATGGACGTATTCACGGCGTCCTTTGACGGCCCCCCGGTGCCGAATGTTGATCTACGATAGGTATATTTATTTTCGGGAAACCGAGACTGCAATAAAGCAAGCAAAAGGGCTCGAAACGTTCGTTCGTTTCGAGCCCTTTTGATCAATTGCCCAACGATAAGCGATTTTTCAACACTTCTACCGTTTCGTCGGTCAGCGGTTGGCGCTGATCGTCCCACGGCACGCCATCCAGCTCCTCGGCCAATATATCGATCGTTTCGATAAAATCATCAAATACCGCCGCAGGATCGTCGACTTCACGCGGTTGCATGAAAAACACCAAGCCTGGCGTCGTGAATTTTTCTAAATCCCGATCAGGGAATATGCCCGGCTCAACCATGCTGGCCACGCCGAAATCGACCAAGCCTCTGCTATCTAAGCGCTCGTAAATCTTAATATTACCGTAGACCAATCCGACACTATCGAAAGCCAAAGCCAGATCGGTGCCGTTAAATCCTTCATCCTCGGCGGCTATCAAACTAAATTGAATTAGCACAGGCAGTTGATCTTTCGATTTTTTGGCTTGATACGGCTGAGCCGATGCATCGGTATCAGGCTGTTTACCCGACTCGTAGCCATACCGTGTTTCAGTCGAATAATCCTTGAAATCGACCGAATCATCCTTGTCTTGGGCAGAGTCGAGCGGCACGATGTCGAATTCGTCGTGTTCGGGATGCAAGGTCAGCGACGGATCGATATTCCGTACCGACTCCTTATCATCGAAATAAAAACCATCCCGCCGAGATTTTTTGCCTTTGAAATAAGACCACAGCAACATGACCGCGATCACAATCAACCCCATGACAATAATAAACATTCTTAAAATTTCTTTATCCATTAGCTTTCCGCCAGACTCATTGCTTCTTCGATATCCACCGCGACCATCCGCGACACTCCGGGCTCTCTCATCGTAACACCTGCCAATTGTTTTGCAATCTCCATCGTCACCTTGTTATGCGATATAAATAAAAACTGCACGGCCGCGGACATTTCTTCGACCATTTTCGAAAAACGGCCCACGTTAGCATCATCCAATGGCGCATCGACCTCGTCCAATAAACAAAACGGCGCCGGATTGAGCTCAAAAATTGAAAATACCAACGCAACCGCCGTTAATGCTTTTTCGCCGCCCGATAACAAATGAATCGAACTGTTCCGTTTACCCGGCGGACGAGCGATGATATTGACACCGGCCTCCAATACATCGACTTCAGTCAATTCTAGGTAAGCTTGCCCACCGCCGAATAACTTCGGGAATTTTTCTTGTAAGCCGCTGTTTATTTTATCGAATGTTTCCCTAAAACGCTGCCGGCTTTCTTTGTCGATTTTATTGATTGCTTGCGTAAGGGTATCCAAGGCTTCAGTCAAATCGGCATGCTGATCGTCGAGAAACTTCAGGCGTTCCGATTGCACTTGATATTCATCGATCGCACTCAGATTGATTGCACCCAGTTTTTCAATTTGAACGGCCAATGCATCGACTTTCGATTTCCAGCCCTCTTCATTAGCGTCTTCCGGTATTTGCTGTAATACCTGTTCGGGTTCGGCATCGATTTCATTTAACTGTTCGGTGATCGTTTGCCGCCGAACCTGACACTCTTGCTGCTTGAAACGAAGCTTGTCCAAACTTGCTTTCTGTTTTTCCAAGTCGCGTTGAATTTGCGTATGTCTCTCGGTTAAACCGGCGATAATTTGTTCAGTTTCCTCGAGTAATTTTCTCGCGGCCTTCAGATCCTTCTCAAGCCTTTCTTTATCGGTACGGTATTGTTGCAATAAGAGCTTTTCATCGTCAATCGGTGCGGCCGTGTCGACCAGCTTTTGCTCCAGTTCCGCGATACGTTCGTCGGCTTGTCGATTTTGCAAACTTAAGCGTTCGATTTGTTTTGTCGTCAAAGACTCTGAAGAACGCAATGATTCAATCTTGGACTGATAACTGAAAACCTGTTGCTTAATTTCCGAAGCTTGAGCTTCGGCGGTTTGCAGCTTAGTTTGCAAAACCCGGCTAACCTCTTGCAATGTTTCTTTTTGTTCATCTAGGCGATACAAATGTTGCTCGGCTTGTTGCAATTTTAGTTCGGCTTCGGCTTGCATCTCCGCCTGTTCGGCGGTTTCAGCGATGATTTCATCGATTTCATGACGAACCTGCGCCAAGCGCCGTTGTTGCTGCTCGTGCCGGGCCGACTCCGCGCTCAATTCGGCGCTTTTAGCCGATAATTCCGAACTAAGTGTTTTTTCCTCTCGCTGCCAAGTTTCCCGATGAGCTTCGGCATCTTTCAAGGATTGCTCGGCGTCTTCGATCCGCTCCTCGAGTTGCTCGATTTGTTGTTGCAATTCCGATTGGCGAAGTTTTAACGACCGCAATTCCTTTTCGCGCTGTAACACGCCGGTTTTGCTGTCTTTAGTTCGAATAATACGCAGCCAACCGTAACCGATCCAAGTGCCGTCGGGTAGAATAATCGATTCATAAGGCTTGAGCGAAGACGCCATCTCTTTGGCCGCGGCCAAATCGTTCGCGCAATAAATACCGGTCAACAAGCCATCTAAATTCCAAGGCGACTTGACTTTGTCGATCAAGGTCGGCAATGCGCCTTGTTGCGGTTCGCCGTTGAACTCTCGAGTTTGAAACAGCGTCACCGAATCCTCGGTCAGGTTTTGCAATACAGGAAACAGTGACTCGGCATCCTCAACGCAAACCGCCTCGAGATAAGCACCCAGTACGGTTTCGAGCGCATGATCCCAGCCGCTTTCGACTTCGAGCAACTCCGCCAGACGTTTATTATCCGTCAATTGGGCTCGATCCAACCATCCAGCCAGATGCTTGTTATCCTTCCCCATAGCATGTTGTTGCAACAACTCCAGCGATGAAATCTTGCCGTTGACGCCATGCAGCTCGGAGCGCAAGCCGTGCAACTCATGATTATTTTGCTTGAGCTGTTGGCGTTGTTCCTGGATGCGTGCCAATAAATCCTGCAGTTGCCCATGCATCTCATCGCGCTGCTCTTGAAGTAATTCGACCGTTGCGGACAAGTCTTCGATAGCGGCTTGTAAATGGCTTGCGGTCAATTCGCCCTGCTCGGTATACAATTTATCCAAGCGCCCTTGCAGTTGGCGACTTTGACTATCCAACTGTTGGATTTTAACCCGTTCGATTTCGGCTTGTTCCTTAGCGCCCGAACTTGTCGCAAGATAAGACTCCCATTGCCGTTGCCAAGCGCTTTTTTCATCCTGCGCTTGTTGGCGCGACGCGTCCGCATCCTCGGCGCGCTCCTGGCTCAGCGCCAATGCTTCATCGGCTTCGAACAAGGCTTGTTTAATTTCCTCCAACTGCAGTTGATCGTTTTCAAGCTCGTTAGCCGACTGCTCGAGCTGCCGCTTGAGTCGATCAATCTCGACCACGATCTCCTCATGGCTTTTTTGATTCAATTTGATCGTCTGCTCCAAACGACCGACTTCGGAAGACGCCTGATAATATTCGCCTTGCGTGCGATTCATCGCCGCTTGCCGATTCTTATGTTCGGCGCGTGCGGCTTCGATAGCGGCGTCGGTCTCGCGCGCCGCAACGAACAAACGATTATGTTCTTCGGCAACTTCACGCAACTGATCATCCAATTTCCGCAAGGATTGATGATAACCATCCCAGCGCATCGCCAGCAATTCCAATTTGAATTGACGCTCTTGCTTCTTTAGGCCGGTATATTTTTCGGCTTTTTCGGCTTGTTTTTGCAGATGTTTCAATTGTTTTTCGACTTCATCTCGCAAATCGGTCAAACGTTCCAAGTTTTCGCGCGTATGCTGCATGCGCGACTCGGTTTCCTGGCGCCGCTCCTTATACTTGGAAACGCCAGCAGCTTCTTCGATATGCACCCGAAGTTCTTCAGGTTTGGCTTCGACCATGCGCGAAATCGTACCCTGTTCGATGATCGCATAACTTCTCGAACCGAGCCCGGTACCTAAAAACAAGTCGGTAATATCCTTGCGTCGGCAACGTGCATTATTTAAAGCATACATTGATTGTCCGTCACGACTGACCTGGCGTTTGATCGAAATCGTATTGTATTTCGCGAACTCGCCGCCGGCCTTGCCTTCGCTGTTATCGAATATTAATTCGACCGATGCTGTGCCGACCGGTTTACGCGATGCCGAACCGTTAAATATCACATCGACCATGCTGCCGCCGCGCAGATGCTTGGCCGAACTCTCCCCCATCACCCAGCGAACCGCATCGATGATATTGGACTTGCCGCAGCCATTGGGCCCGACGATCGCGGTTAAATTACCGGCAATCGGGATAACGGTCGGATCGACAAACGATTTAAATCCTGAAAGTTTGATTTTTTCCAGTTTCATTACTGGTACAATGCTGCTTGGTTTAAATGGAAATAACCGCGTATTATTAACGATATCCGGATTAACTTCGACTTTTTATTTTTGCTTTTTATCATCGATACATGACGACACAACCCAGCACACAGCTCGAAACCTTCGACAACCCAAGACCCGGCAGGGATTTTACGATTCGCATCGACATCCCCGAATTCACCTGTCTGTGCCCTAAAACCGGCCAACCCGATTTCGCGACGTTAACGATAGAATATGTTCCGAATCAACTCTGCGTCGAACTCAAATCGCTAAAACTCTATATGTGGTCGTTCCGCGATCGAGGCGCATTTCATGAAGCAGTCACGAACGAAATTCTCGATCACATCGCCGCGACAATCCATCCCAACTTCATGCGTATCCGGGCGAATTTTAATGTGCGGGGCGGCATTTACACGAATGTGATCGCCGAACATAAAAACCCCGACTGGCAAGCGCCGGAACCAGTGCATCTGCCCTAAATTTTTAGATGGCGAAGACCTATTACAATGCCGATATTGCCATCGCGCTTAAATACGACGGCAAACATGCGCCGAAAGTCACCGCAAAAGGCGAAGGTCTTAACGCCGAGCAGATAATTGCCATTGCCGAACAACACGGCATTCCGCTGCAAGCCGAACCTGAGTTGGCCCAAATTCTGGCTCAGGTACCGCTAGGCGAGGAAATCCCCCGAGAACTTTATATCGCGGTCGCGCAAGTGATCGCATTCGCTTACTTTCTGAGCGGCAAAACCCCTGAAAATTTCACGAACCATGACGATTAAAGAAACCCTAACCACCCTGCCCCAATATGTTTTACCCCATCATACGCTCTCGCAGTTGATGAGCAAACTAACCCATTGCGAAAACAAGCTTTGGAAAAACCTGTTCATCAAGCAAATCATACGGCACTACGGCGTCGACATGAGCGAAGCGCTCGAGCCGAATATCGATACCTATGCCAGCTTCAACGAGTTTTTTACGCGCCAATTGAAACCCGAAGCCAGACCGATTGCCAACGAACCCGGCGCGATCGTTTCTCCGGCCGACGGCTTCGTCAGTCAAGCTGGCCAAATCAAGGATGGCAAGATTTTCCAAGCCAAAGGTAAAAGTTTTACCGCAACGCAGCTACTCGGCGGCGATGGCGAACGCGCCGAAGCATTCAAAGACGGTTCGTTCGCAACCATTTATTTGTCGCCTCGCGATTACCACCGTTTGCACATGCCGTTGACCGGTACCTTGAAAGAAATGATACACATCCCCGGCCGCTTATTCAGCGTCAACGGCGCAACGACCAACAGCGTACCCGGGCTGTTCGCGCGAAACGAACGCGTCGCGGCGATCTTCGATACCGAAGCGGGCCCGATGGCTTTGGTATTGGTCGGCGCGATCTTTGTATCGAGCGTCGAAACGGTTTGGCACGGTGTCGTCACGCCGCCAACGATCGAAAAAGTCAGAACCTGGCATTACGAAACCGATGCTCCGCAGTTGAATATCGGCGAGGAAATGGGCCGTTTCAACATGGGCTCGACGATCATCGTCTTGTTCGGCAAAGACAAAGCCGACTGGCAAGCGGATTTCACGGCTGACAGCCCGGTGAAATTAGGTCAATTGATAGGAAAAACCTTAAGCTAATGATTTGGTCGTAAATAACTTTCCTATTTTACGGAAGGTTCGGTTGCTCGATTAGCAGGTGTCGGCGGCAGGGAGCGCTGCCGTCAAGTCCTCATGGATGGGTTTACCCAGCACCTAAATTCCATAGTACATTGGCTATGGTTAACTATCTGGGATAATTTAGGTGCTGGGTGAACGGCTTTCCTCGATAGACACATCCCATACCTTTTATTTTCAGAATGCTTAGCGCACCGGTGAGCCATAGGCTATCCCAACCATAACTGTGCATCGTATAGACTGTTCCGAGAGCGTCCAATTGGTGACACTCTTGTCCAATAATCTACTATTCGGAATCAGCATGTCGATACCGTCGAAACGATGCACTTGACAACAGCGGCCGCCGATATGAGTTATCTTAACTCGTACTCCTTCGACATCTACGATATCGCCCAGCTTAATCGGACGTTCCACCGACAGAATCAAACCGCTGATAAAGTTGCTGATGATATTTTGGGCGCCAAAACCGGCACCGATCGCCAATGCGCCGCCAAAAAATGTGAAAACGGTGAGTGGTACGTGTACTCTGACCAGAGAAAAACGAAGATGGCGATGACAGCAATTAACGCGAATAGCCTAAAACTCAGCAAAATAGCGCTTTCATGTCCGGGGAGCCTTTTCATCAGGATCTGAATGCACATGTCAGCAATTTTTCCGATCAGCCATAAGCCAAATCCCAAGATGAAAAGTATGCCTATGATCTTGCCGACTGAAACACTCCGACTGCTGCTGGACTTCTATAGCCCTACTTTTCTACGGAAATAAAGCCATACCTTGTTCTAGTTTAGGAACGTCATCCGATTCCTGAATTAACCAACCGCCGCCCATCGCGCGATAGAGTTGAATGGCAGCAGACAATCTGTCATTTTTAGCTTGCACCCACTCGATTTGTCCTTCGTAATATTGGCGTAAGGCGTCGAGTACTTCGAGATAAGGGGTATAGCCTTCATCAAAACGCAGATGCGACAAATGCAGATAGTTTTTTAAGGCGGTGACTCGCTGGCCTTGCATAGCCTGGCGTTCATCAGACTTCGTGCGGGCGATCAAGGCATCTTCAAACTCGCGAAAACCGGTCAATATGGCTTTTTGATAACCGGCCAGTGCTGCTTGTTGCGCGGCTTCGGCGGTTTGAACCTGGCCGGCGATTTTTCCGGCGGTGAAAATAGGCCCCAACAACCGGGTGCCGATGGTCCAATAGTTGGCACCCGGAGCAAAAAGGCTGGCTATTTCCAGGCTGGCTTGTCCCAAATCGCCAGTTAGTTGTACCTTGGGAAAGTATTCGCCTCGTGCCACGCCGATGCGTGCATTAGCTGAAATCAGATTTTGCTCGGCCTGCTGAATATCCGGTCGGCGCAATAGTAAATCCGATGGTAATCCTGCCGGCACCTTGGGAATCTGCATATCACCCAGCGGCAATCCGCGGGAAATGGTGGCAGGTGATTGTCCCAGCAACAAACTCAATGTGTGTTCCGTCTGCGCGATTTGTTGCTCGTAAAGCGGAATTTGCGCCCGGCGGCGCTCCAGTTCTGAATTGGACTGACTGACTTCAATCTCCGAGGCATAACCCGCTTCAAAGCGCGTTTTGGCGATACGGTTTTCCTCGGTCAGAGTGTCCACGGTCTGGCGGGTGATAGTTAGTTGGTCATCCAGGGCGCGTAGATCAATATACGTTTGCGCGATCGCGCTAACCAGGGTAAGGACCACGGCGTCACGTATATATTTTTGCGCAAGCAAGTCGGCAAAAGCGGCTTCCTTGGCGCGCCGCAACTGCCCCCAGACATCGAGCTCCCACAACATGCTGACGCCTAACTGAGCAAAGTCGCTGTCGGACAAGGTATTGGCCGCACCGGTTTGCCCGGCACTGGCTTGCCGACGGTCGTAACCGGCCTGACCGGATATTTGCGGAAACAGATTGGCGCGGGTTGTGCGATACAAGCCGCGGTATTGCTCGATGTTAGCGATAGCAATTTTAAGATCCAGGTTATTGCGCAATGCTTGTTCGACTAAGTCATTCAAGACTGGATCGTTGAGCTGACGCCACCATGGCAGATCGGCGGTTTGCTGCGCCTCGGCAATTTGAAACCGCCATTGACGGGGCGTATCGACACGGGGTTTTTCATAATCCGGCCCGACTCGAAAACAACCACTCAAAACGGTCAGCGCCGCGCATAGCCAATATTTATTCATGTTCGGCCTCGCTTGCCGATGATGACATATGCCGACGCGCCCGCGTTTGGACCACATAAAACAACACCGGGATGATGAAGATCGCGATGACTGTAGCAGCCACCATGCCGCCGATAACCGTGTAACCCATCACCTGCCGCGACAAAGCGCCGGCACCGCTGGCAATTGCCAGCGGAACGCAACCCAGAATGAACGATACCGCCGTCATCATGATCGGCCGCAAACGCAAACGCGCGGCTTCTAACGCAGCATCGCGGATCGATTTCCCTTCCTCGACAGCCTGTTTCGCAAATTCGACGATCAAAATCGCGTTCTTGGCGGCTAAGCCGATCAGCATCACCAGACCAATCTGCGCGTAGAGGTTGTTTTCATACTGGCCTACTAGCAAACCGGCAAACGCACCCAGCACGGCAATCGGTGTCGCCAGCAGTACACTCAATGGCAGGCTCCAGCTTTCATATAGCGCCGCCAGAATCAGGAACACGCAAAACAGCGCAAAGGCAAAGACCGCAGAGGGCGAAATGCCTTGTTGCGCTTGTTTTTCCTGAAAACTCATCCCCAGATAGTCGTAACCCATGTCGCTGGGCATGGTTTCGGCGAAAACCGCCTCCAGCGCCTGCATGACCTGGGCAGAGCTGTAGCCGGGTTTGGCCGCGACACTCAGTTGTTGGCTGCGGAATTGGTTGAAACGCATCGTGAACTCGGGCCCTTCGCTTTTGCTCACTCTGGTCAGAGCGGTCAATGGCACGCTGCCGCCTTCGTCGTTGCGTACATAAAACTGACCGAGTGCCTTGGCATCTCGCCGGTATTCCCCTTCCGCCTGCACATAGACTTGCCACTGCCTGCCGAAGCGGTTGAAGTAATTTATGAAGCCGCTGCCCATATAGGCTTGCAGGGTTTTATAGACATCGGCAAGATTAACGCCATGTTTCAAGACCTTGTCGCGATCGACATCGACGAAAATTTGCGGCACCGACGGCAATCCGGTGGAAAAAATATTACCGATTTCCGGCCGCTGCCGCGCCGCCTCGATGAATTTATCGATGTTTTGCGTGAGATAGCTTAAGTCGTTGCCAGCCCGATCTTGCAACACCAGGGTCACGCCGCCCGACGTGCCCACGCCCGGAATCGCCGGCGGCGGGAACGCAAACCCCACGCCTTCGGTGACTTGCGACAGTTCGTACGTCAGATGCCGTTTGATCTCGGCATATTGCTCCTCCGGTCGCGTGCGCTCGGCCCAAGGCTTCAGGGTGATGAAAAAAAACGTGTTGTAGGTGGTTTGGGCCTGGCTGAGCATGTTGTAGCCAATTACCGATGAATAGGCGGCAACGCCGGGCGTGTTTGCCAAAATCTGCTCTACCTTGCGCGTGGCGGCGTCGGTGCGTTGCAAGGAAGCGACATGGGGCAGTTGCAGTCCTGCATACAGATAGCCTTGGTCCTCGTCAGGCAAAAAGCCCATCGGTACACCCTTACCCAATACGCCGGCTAACAAACTCAGCGCTACCAGCAAAATCATGCTGAACAAGGCTTTGCGAACCATAGCGCGGCAGACACCGACATAGCCTTGGTTGGCGCGGTCAAAACCGCGATTGAATCCATCGAAAAAGCGTTGCAATGCGCCGTTACCCCGCACGCGCGGTTTGAGCAGCAATGCCGCCAATGCCGGACTCAATGACAGCGAATTGAATGTCGAAATCGTTACCGCTACGCTCACGGTCACTGCGAATTGCTGATACAAGCGTCCGGTGATGCCGGGAATGAAAATGGTGGGCAGAAACACCGCAATCAACGCCAGCGTGGTGCCGATGATCGGGCCGGTGACTTCGCGCATGGTCCTCAGCGTAGCGTCTTTGGTCGTCAAACCTTGCTCGATATAGTGTTCGACCGACTCGACCACTACGATCGGGTCATCCACCACCAGGCCGATGGCCAGAACCAGACCGAACAGCGACAAGGTATTGATCGAAAAACCCAATAGCGGAAACAGCATGAAGGTACCGATCAGCGATACCGGCACCGCCAGCAATGGAATCAAGGTAGGGCGCCAGCCTTGCAGGAACAGGAACACCACCAGTATCACCAGGATCAGCGCCTCGACCAGCGTGACGACGATCTCATCGATGCCCTCAGTGACGGCAAGGGTGGTGTCCAGCGCTATCATATAGTCCAGATCGGCCGGAAAACGAGTTTTGAGTTCCGCCATCATTTTTTTGGCGCCTTCGGCGGCTTCGATGGCGTTAGAACCGGGCAATTGATAGAGCGCGATCAGCGCCGCCGGTTTACCATTCAACCGACCGATCATGTCATAGGATTGTGCGCCCAACTCTAAGCGAGCAACATCCTTGACTCGCACCATCGCCCCGCTAGAATCGGCACGCAACACTATGTTGCCGAACTCTTCTTCGGATTGCAGGCGTCCCTGAGCGCGCACCGCGTAGGTAAATTCCTGACCTGTTGGCACCGGCTCGCTGCCGATTTTTCCAGCCGGATTCACGGTGTTTTGCGCCTGTACTGCGCTGATGATCTCAGGAATGGTGATATTGAGCTTGGCGAGCTGATCCGGCTTAACCCAGATACGCATCGCGTATTGACCGGCACCAAATACTGTGACGCTGGCAATGCCTTTGACCCGCGTCATCTGATCGTTGATGTTGATATAGGCGTAGTTGGCCAGAAACACGTTGTCGTAACTGCCGTTAGGCGAATACAGTCCAAACAGCAACAAAGGCGATGCCGATGACTTTTGCACGTTGACTCCGAAATTACGCACGTCCTGCGGCAGTTGTGATTCGGCCTGCGATTTGCGCATCTGCGCCAGCACCTGGTTGGTGTTGGGGTCGGTGGCAATATCGAAATTGACCCTTAGCGACATCGAGCCGTTGTTGGCGTTGATGGAGTACATGTAATTCATGTTATCGACGCCGGACATTTGCTGCTCGATCGGCGTTGCCACCGCTTGTTCGACGGTCAAGGCATCGGCGCCGGTGTAGGTGGTAGTGACTTGAATTTCCGGCGGAGCGATGTTGGGAAACTGGGCGATAGGCAACTGGCTCAGCGAGACCAGACCCACCATCACCATCAGGATGGCAATTACGATGGCGACGATGGGACGATGAATGAAAAAGGCTGCCATGACGGTTACCGAGCGGCGCCAGATGTAGCGGCCGGGTAAGGCTTGGGATCGACGGTCATACCGGGCCTAACCTTGAGCAAACCTTCCACCACAATCCGATCACCGGCCTGCAGCCCTTGTTCGATTACATAACGGTTGCCGACTGTTTCACCGAGCGTGACCGGCCGCATCTCCACGCTGTTATCGGACTTGACGACGGCCAGCAACCGCCGCCCCTGCATCTCCAGTACCGCCCGCTGCGGCACGAGCAAGGCATTGGCTTTGTGTTTGACAATAGCCCGCACCTTGGCGAATTGGCCGGGGCGCAACAAGTTATTGGGATTGGGGAACAGAATCGCCACCTGTATTGTGCCGGTTTTCACATCTACTTGCCGGTCGGCGAAAAAGAATTTGCCCGGATGCGAATAAACCGAGCCATCGGCCAGTATCAGTTCCAGATCGCCATTGCCATTGGTTTGATCTTTTTGTTGCCTTTCCCGCGCTAGTTGCAGATATTGCTGTTCGCTAAGGGGAATATAGGCCTTAATCGGGTCAAGTTTCGACACTGTGGTGAGTTCTGTATGCGGACTACCCGGCCCAACCAAATCGCCAATCTGCGCCTTTGAAATGCCGGCGATACCATCGATGGGTGCGGTAATGCGAGTAAACTCTAGTTGCAGGCGAGCGTTATCGACCGCCGCCCTCGCGGCCATGACTTCCGCCAGCGCGGATGCTTCTCGTCCTACCGCGTTGTCGCGATCACGAACGCTCACGGCTTTTTCCGGCAATAAGCGCTCGACGCGTGCCACATCCAGTTGAGCGGTTTTCAGCACCGCTTCTTGCCGGGCCAAGTTGCTCCGCGCGCCATCGAGCATCGCCTGAAACACCCGTGGGTCAATTTCGTATAGCAACTCGCCTTTTTTGACCCGTTGACCTTCCTGATAAACTTGCTTGATCAAATAACCGGACACCTGTGCGGTGATTTGCGCGTTGACCATGCCATCCAACGTGCCAATCCATTCGTGATAAATCGGAATATCGCTGGTTTCAACCGCCATGATTTCGACTACCGGCGCGGGCAGGGCGGCTGATTCGGGTAGACTGCGATCGCAACCACCAGCGATTATGATCAGCAACAGGGCGGCGAGAGTCGAAGGTCGGCAATGATGGTGCATGGAAAATTCCGATATTGAAACGCGCGGAGGCGTCAAGTGTTTCATGGCACTCATTCGTGTTGCAACACCGAGTGTATGCGTTGGTTAAGGATAAAAAACTCGGTTAAGGTTTCTTGGTTGAATTCCTTGAACGCTTCTGCCGGCAACGGCGTAACGACCAGAAGGCCCTTGCCGTCTTTTTCAATCCAACCGCGATCACGCAGCCATTGAATTTTCCTGCGCACGGTTTCACGCGGAATGCCGTTACTGGCGCTGATCGATAACGCATTGCATGGCTTGATCAATTCGCCGATGTCCTGGATTTCAGAATAACGTTGCGCCGTCTGGCTTTGCTGCAATGCCTGGTTCATCGTGGCGTCTGGCGCACGATGACGCGAAATAATTTTTTGCAAATTGTAATGAGCTATCTCGCCCAAAACCAACGCGCAATCCAGATCACCGTCAAAACGCAACCGCACGCGACTCAAATGCCACAGGATGAATTCGTTGAGCAAGTAATTGAGCTGGCATACTTGTTCCGGTGACATTTGATGGTTGGTTGGCATGGCTACTCATCTCACTAGTCATACTAAGCATAGCTTAAAATAATTTGTCCGCATAACCTAAGCTACCCATTTTGGGTACCTTGGTTGTTTTTCATTCCGGCTTTCATGACATAATCAAATCAGCAATCGATCTTCGCGAACTCGGTTTTGAGCGCGCTTGAATAATGTCAATCTTAGAGGTAAGTATGAAAAGGTTTAAGTACATCGTTTTGATTTTGGCTGCCTGCTTGTCGAACCCTGCATTGGCAGGTCTTACCGATGGTTGGATACAACTCGGAAAAGAAAAAGTAAAACCGCGCATTGAACGGGCCGAATTCTGGTTGGCTAATGGCACTTCCCAACCAGCCGCAAAATAAATACGAGGGCAAACCAGAAAGTTGCCGTAGCGGCAACTTTTTTTATTTGTTCGCCGGGTTGCTGCTAATGCTTTTGACCGTTCCTTACGTGCATTGTTTGCCTGTGGTCGGTCGTTATTCATTAACATTGATGTTCAATGCCTTCATGTTGATTGCGGTTTGGAGCCTGTCGGGAACACGCAGCTTTTTTTACATAGGCTTTAGTCTGGCATTGGCAATTTCGTTTATCTCCGGCGGCAGCATTTTTGGGTTTACCAATCAAGCCTTAGAAATCGCGGGCCTGTTTTTGATGCTGATATTTGCCGGTATTAGTGCATGGATTGCCGGTCGTCATGTCTTTGTCCTGCATCGCGTGGACTTTAATTCTTTGGTGGGTGCTTTCTGTGTCTACCTGTTGCTTGGTTTCATTTGGGCGATTCTGTTTCGCTTGCTTCAGTTACTGGGTCTGGCCACATTTTCAGGACTGATATCCACAGATAAACCATTTCCTCAATTGATTTATTTCAGTTATGCATTCAGCGATCCGAACGATCTGCTGAGTTATTCGATTCCAAAAGGCTTTGCTGACAAATATCTTGATTCTCGATTATGTCCCACGATCACCAATATCAATATCAATATCACAAATGTCATCAAAGCTTTTGGGATCAGCGATTTTGCCAACCCCGTTGAAGCGCATGTGGCTTACGACCAAGATGACCGCGTGATTAAACTGATTGCGCGAGGCATAGGGACCCAAGGTAGCGCACCGTTGGTTCAGCAAAAATGCGAATTTATTAAAATCAATCAATAACGTGATCGATTGCTTTTAGCCAAATACCGGTATTAACTGTTCGCATGCGTTGCCTGAGCAGCTTTATAAAAATTATTCCGCACCAGCAAATCATCAACAGTTCCTAGATGTATTCACGGCGTCCTGTGACGGACACTCTGGCGCCGCATTTTGATCTGCGATGGGTATAACACAGGGTTTAAAATTGTCTCTCGATACATTTGCGCTTACACTGTCGTCCGCATGAATTTAAATTTCGGCCTAATACACCATCGTTAATAATGATTACAACAATAGCCTTACGCGAATTCAAAAGCCTGTTTTTATCGCCGTTGGCCTGGTCCATACTTGCGATTTTACAATTTATCCTAGCCTACTTGTTTCTCACCCAAGTCGAAACCTTCATCATCCTCCAACCTCAACTCGAAGGCTTGGATAATGCGCCCGGCTTGACCGATGTCATCGCCGCCCCCCTGTACGGCAATGCCGCGATTATCTTCATGCTGGTAACGCCGATGTTGACGATGCGTCTTATTTGCGAAGAACGGCGCAATAAAACCCTGGCCCTGTTACTTTCGGCGCCGGTATCGAGTACAGAAATCGTCATCGGCAAATATCTGGGTATTTTAGGCTTAATGCTGACCGTGCTCTTGTTGATTACGCTAATGCCCCTATCGCTGCTCGCTGGCGGCACGCTCGATTTCGGCAAACTACTGGCGAATATGCTGGCGTTGCTGTTGATGCTGGCCGCCTTCAGCTCGGTCGGCCTATTCATGTCGTGTCTCGCGGGACATCCGACCGTTGCCGCGATGGGCGCATTCGGGCTGTTAATGCTCTTATGGATTGTGGACTGGTCGACCGGGCTTCGCGACAATAAAAGCGAATTATTCGAATACCTATCCTTGCTTAAGCATTTTCAAAACCTGCAAAGCGGGTTGATCAACACCGTCGACCTAATCTATTTCGCGTTATTTATCTCGACTTTTCTGATCCTCAGCATTCGTAACCTCGATAACGACCGGCTGCAAAAATGAAAATTTCGCGCCATATTCACCGGCAACTTCGCATCAAAAGCCTGCTCCATACCACACTTTGGCTTAGCATTCTTTTCGGTTTGGCATGGTTGAGCACCCTGCGCCCGGTCCACTTTGACATCAGCGCCGAATCGCGCAATACCCTATCTTCGGTTAGTCAAAATGTCTTAAATTCGTTTCCTGATAAAATCGTCGTGACGGCTTATATCAAAAAAGATCCGGCGATCAGATCCCAAATCAAGCAATTGATCGATCGCTTTAAGCTCCACAAGCCCGATATCGAATTGACTTTCATCGATCCCGACTCGACGCCGGAAAAAACGCGGAAACTGGAAATCGGCGCCTCGGGCGCCATCTTTGTCGATTATCAAGGCCGCACCGAACGTATCAATTTTCTGGACGAGTCGACACTTACCAATGCCTTGCAACAACTGTCCGGCTCTAATGTCCGTTGGATCAGTTTTCTGACCGGTCATGGCGAAAGATCTCCCGAAGGGCAAGCCAATTTCGACCTGAGTCGCTTCGGCGAAGAGCTGGCGCAACGCAACATCAAAGCGCAAACGCTCAACTGGGCCGACATTCCGACGATTCCGGACAATTCGGAATTATTGGTCATCGCCGGCCCGCGCGTCGACTTGTTGCCCGGAGAAATAAGCATTTTGCAAGACTATCTCGAACAAGGCGGCCATTTATTATGGCTGGCCGATCCCGACAGCCTGATTCCGGGCGGCCTGGATGATTATCTAGGGATCGACCGCTTGCCTGGCTCGATCGTCGATATGAGCGCCGGGCTCTACGGCATAGACGATCCGAGTTTCGTTGTAGTGCCTAAATACCCCGGTCATCCGATCACACAAAATCTACAGACAATGACGCTATTTCCAGCCGCGGCGGCGCTGCAAAGCCGCGAGGAAAGCTCATTCGTCAGCACGGTTTTAATAAAAAGCTCCGACAAATCATGGATGGAAACCGGAGCCACGGCTCAATTCGATGCGGACATGGAAGAACGCGAAGGCCCGTTAAACCTGGCTTACGCCTTGACCCGCCAAATCGACGAAACGACTGAACAACGCATAATTGTAGTCGGCGACGGCGATTTTCTCGCCGATGCCTACCTTGGCAATGTCGGCAACCTTGAGCTGGGCCTAAGAATGATCAATTGGCTGCTCCGCGACGATCGCTATGTCGCAATTCCGGTCAAATCCGCTCCGGATCGGCATCTACAGCTGACACCGCTATCGGTCACCCTGATGGGCTTCGGCTTTCTGTTGATTATTCCGTTAGTATTGTTGATAACCGGCTGGTTGATTTGGTACCGACGTAGGCGACGTTGAGAAAAAGCCGATTGCTACACTGGATTTAATGCGACAACTTTATAATGCCTGAATTACCTGAAGTCGAAACAACCTGCCGAGGCATCAAGCCTCATATCGAAGGCCGGATCATCCAAGAAACGGTGGTGCGCCAAGCTAGCCTGCGCTGGCCGGTGCCGGACCGTTTAGATCAACTATTGAACGGACTACGCATCGAACGAGTCGACCGGCGGGCGAAATATTTATTACTGCACACCGAAAAAGGCGTGCTGATCATTCATTTGGGTATGTCGGGAAGTCTACGCATCGTCAACCGCGAACAAGAAATCAAGAAACACGATCATATCGACTGGGTATTTTCCGATACAACGATACTGCGTTTCAACGACCCGAGACGCTTCGGCGCGGTACTGTGGACTTCCGAAGCGATTACCGAGCATCCTTTGTTAAAAGAACTCGGCCCCGAACCCCTGCTAACCGATTTTAACGGCGACTATCTTTATCGGTTGTCTAAAAAAAGGGGGCTTGCGGTCAAATCGTTCATCATGGACAGCCATATCGTGGTCGGCGTCGGTAATATCTATGCCAACGAAGCCTTGTTCATGGCCGGCATCAAACCAACCCGCGCGGCCGGTCTCATATCGCTTGCCCGTTACCGAACACTCGCCGACTGTATCCGCACGATTTTGAGCAGCGCAATCGAACAAGGCGGCACGACGCTAAGAGACTTCGTCAACGAAACCGGAAAGCCGGGTTATTTCAAACAACAATTACAGGTCTACGGAAGAGCCGGAGCCCCCTGCCGCAACTGCTTGACGCCGCTCACCGAAATCCGCATCGCCAATAGAAGCACGGTTTTTTGCAGACGGTGTCAAAAGTGAAACTCAAACTTAGCAAGAGTCCAGTGTGACATTTATACTCAACACTGCATGGCGGTTATTACGTCACCCGCTAGGAAAGGTATAATGGGCGTCCTAAACTCAAATCGATCGGAAAAATCTTGTGGTCCAATTGAAATTAACCCGATTTATTTTATTCCCGGTTTTATCGGCATTTTTAACTGGTTGCGTGAGCGCGTCTCTGCAAAACCTTTCCGATTCTTTGTCCGATGCTATTCTCAATCAAAACGACATCGAGATCGTGCGCGAAGGCTTGCCGGCTTATCTATTGATGACCGACGGATTGATCGAGCAAGAATCGGAAAATACGGACCGACTGGTTTCCGGCGCTAAGCTCTATGCATTTTATGCATCGGAATTGGTGAGGGAGCCGGCCCGTGCCCGCAACTTCACCAATAAAGCGCGCGTTTACGCCGAACGAGCTCTGTGTTTGGAACGGCCATCCCTATGCCATATCGACCAATTGCCGCATGACGCTTTTGCACCGGCTTTGCAAAATGCCGATCGCGCGGCCTTGAATGAACTCTATACCTACGGTTTGGCTTGGGCTGCGTGGTTGCAAGCTCACAGCCGCGACTGGAATGCGATTGCCGACCGCCCGAAAATCGAATCGTTGTTCGAGAGAATCCTCGAATTAGACGAGTCCTTCGATTCCGGACGGGCGCATTACTATCTGGGACTGCTCCGCTCGCAATTATCGCCGGCTTTGGGCGGCAACCCGGAAACCGCTAAAAGCCATTTCGAGCGCGCGATAAAACTGTCGAACGGCAACGATTTGGCCGTCAAGGTTGCCTTGGCACGAAATTATGCTCGGATGCTGTATGATCGGGATCTCCACGACCGTTTGCTGCGCGAAGTGCTACAGACCGATCCGAATGTGCCTGGATTGTCCCTTTCCAATACGATCGCGCAACAAGAAGCCCAACTATTATTGGATGAATCCGACAGCTACTTCCATGAGTAAACTATGCATCATTTAATCGCGACTCTGTTTTTAATGTGCCTGATGGTTTTTTCGCCTCAGGCCCTATCGCAAATGCTCAAAAGCGCAACGGCTTCGCCGGACGGTACGGTCTGGATGGAAAAAATGCGCGAGGCGGCCGACGAAATCAAACGGCGCACGAATGGCCGCGTCACCTTTCGTTTTTATCCGGGCGGCATCATGGGCAATGATGCCAGCGTGATGCGTAAAATCAATGTCAATCAATTACAAGGCGGTATTTTTCCAGGCGGCGGCTTGAAGGACATTTACCCGGATTCTCAGGTGTATAGCTTGCCGTTGATTTTTCGTTCTTTCGACGAAGTCGATTATGTGCGCTCGCGCATGGACGATTTGATCATCAAAGGTCTCGAGCAAAACGGCTTTATCAGCTTCGGCCTGAGCGAAGGCGGTTTTGCTTATTTGATGTCGGACAAACCGGTGTCGCGGGTCGATGACCTAAAAGGACAAAAGATATGGGTTCCGGAAGGCGATTACATCAGCCGGAGCGCCTTTCAAACCATCGGCGTATCGCCGATATCGCTGCCGTTAACCGATGTAATGACCGCATTGCAAACCGGCCTGATCAATACGGTCGCAACCTCACCGATGGGCGCGATCGCGCTGCAATGGCACGCCCGCGTCAAATTCGTCACCGACGAACCGCTGGCTTATTTGTACGGCACGATGATCGTTCAAGCCCGAGCCTTCTCACGATTAAGGCCCGGCGATCAACAAATCGTTCGCGAGGTGATCGGCGCGGTTTATAAAGAGTTCAACAGCATTAATCGCCGAGATAATACCGAAGCGCTCAGGGTTTTACGCAACCAAGGCATACAATTTGTCGCAACCGATGAAAACGATCGAAAAAACTGGCAAGCGATGCTCGAAGATACCAAATCGAAAATGGAACGGGAAGGCATTCTCAGCCAATCGATCATCGAGACCTTAAGACGGCATCTGAACGATTTTCGCCAAGGCTCAGTCCACTAGCTCCATGTGTCGGCGTCTCACCAACGGTTTAAGACGGCTAGAAGACGGCATTTTGGCGTTGGTGCTCGCCGCAATGATTCTGCTGGCCATCGGTCAAGTCGTGCTCCGAAACGTTTGGGGCGCCGGCTTGGACTGGGCCGACCCGCTGCTGCGTATCCTGGTGCTATGGATCGCGCTGCTCGGGGCAATGGCCGCAACCCGCGATAATAACCATATCAGTATCGATGTCCTTAGCAAATTCCTTCCTCGCTTTCTAAAAATACCCGCTCTACTCCTCAGCCACTGGTTTACCGCTATCATTTGCGCTCTGTTGGCTTGGCAAGGCGCACGTTTGACGTTGATGGACTATCAAGATGCGACTACGGCATTTGCCTCGGTTCCTGTGTGGATTTGCCAACTCATTATCCCATTCGGCTTCGGCATAATGAGTCTGCGCTTTGTGTTGCATGGAATTTCGGTCTTGATGGATAGAGAGGCGCCCTAATGCTCATCGTAGTTGCGCTAATTATTTTGGCACTATTGGGCACTCCATTATTCGCGATTATTGCTGCCAGCGCCCTATTCGGTTTTTATCATAACGAAATCGACTTAATGGTCGTGGCGATCGAGTTTTACCGATTGGCCGATATGTCGATATTGCTGGCGATTCCGTTGTTTACGTTTGCCGGTTATTTATTAAGTGAAAGCCAAGCACCGGCAAGGCTTATGCGCCTGACACAAGCGCTGCTGGGCTGGTTGCCCGGCGGCCTGGCCATGGTTTCATTAACGGCTTGTGCATTGTTGACGGCGTTTACCGGCGCTTCGGGCGTCACGATCGTCGCATTGGGCGCCTTACTTTATCCGGCCTTGATCAAAGCCGGTTACCGTGAAAATTTCAGCCTCGGCTTGGTGACGACATCCGGCAGTTTGGGTTTACTGTTTGCTCCTTCATTACCGCTGATATTATACGGTGTTATCGCCCAGCAAATGAGCGTGGGCCGACCGTTTACGATCGATGAATTGTTTTTGGCCGGCGTGATACCGGGTCTGCTGATGCTAATAATGTTGTCGGCTTGGAGTTATTGGCGTAACCGCAAAATAGGACTGACCCGATTCACTGTAAACGAAGCTTGGCAGGCATTACGCGAATCGCGCTGGGAACTGCCGCTGCCGTTTATCGTTCTGGGCGGTATCTACAGCGGCTATTTCGCGGTATCGGAAGCTGCTGCCGTCACTACGGTCTATGTACTGACAGTCGAAATTTTGATTCACCGCGAAATCAGTCTTAGCCAATTGCCCGGCGTGATGCGGAGCGCAATGGTCATGGTCGGCGGCATTCTGGTGATTTTAGGCGTTTCGCTGGCCTCGACTAACGTGATGATCGATGCCAATGTGCCGGGGCGTTTGTTCGAATTCGTTCATGATCATATTTCGAGCCGATTGACCTTTCTCATCGCGCTGAATGTGTTTTTGCTGATCTTGGGCATGATGCTCGACATCTTCGCCGCGTTGGTCATCATGATTCCGTTACTGCTGCCAATCGCGGTCGGTTACCACGTAGATCCGGTGCATTTAGGCATTATCTTTCTGGCGAATATGCAAATCGGCTACTTCACGCCACCGGTGGGCATGAACTTGTTTATCGCCAGTTACCGATTCCAGCGCCCGTTACTACAGCTATACCAGGCTACATTGCCCTTTTTCTTCATTCTGCTTTTGGCCGTGCTGATCATCACTTATTGGCCGGCACTCACATTAGGCTTGCCGGCTTGGCTAGGAGCAAGTCGGTCATAAGCTATTGATTCGACCTGCTGCAGTTCGGCTTCGGTGACACGTTGAAGGAAATCACTTATTAACGGGCAATCTCACCGGCAGCAATGGAGCATAGAAGAAATTCCGCTGTTGGAAAAATTTGTTATACGAGCCCTTATTGCCCATTTGTACGAAAAAGGGGTCTGAGGTAACTCCACAAACCGCTCGTTCCCATGCTCTGCGTGGGAATGCCGTTTTAGACGCTCTGCGTCGACTGCGGCGGGCAATTGGGTTAAGAAACTGTAGAGAATGTATCGTTGCTTTTGTCGGGATTATCGACCTCTGGGGACGCAGAGCGTCCCGGGATGCATTCCCACGCAGAGCGTAGGAACGATGAAAAAAATCAATATATTTATCAATTTTCAGCCATAGCAAATTGTTTTATTTGGCTATTTTGTGGGGGTACACCACAAGGTCAGGTTTAATTTCCCCACTCCAATGGCCTCTATTCAACTAACAATTTACATAGCCGAATCGAAAACGCGCCTCTGTCTCCAAATTTGGATTTTTTTGTTGTTCAGTCCTTAGTTTAGGAACGATTGATTCGCAAACTTTGGTTTGCTGGCCCCGGGAAACCTGAATTTTAGGCAAAAGCATTCCCAAAACCAACAAATAAAAATGGAACGTCTTAAAATGTAGAAGATTAGCTATCGCTAACCCGACCTACTCGGCTTCATTCCTCGCTCGTTTTTTCGATCATCTTGTGAATCCGTTTTAGGCCCAACGCGACTGCGATCATCACGAACGGAATCGCCGCGCCGACCGCCAGCTCCGGATTAACCGGCCAACCGGCCGCACGAAGAGCCTTGGATACCGAGCCGATCAGTCCTGTCGCGTAATAGGTGATCGCGACGATCGAAATGCCTTCGACGGTCTGCTGCATCTTGAACTGCATCTTCGCCCTCCGCGCCATCGAGCTCAGCAGGCCTTGGTTCTGTCGTTCGATCACGATATCGACGCGAGTTCGCAGTAATTGGCTCGCATTGCCGACTCTTTCGGATAGGGACGTAAAACGTTTTGAGGTCGAGTAGCAAGTACTCATCGCCGGTTCCATGCGCCTTCGAATGAATTCACCGAGCGTCTGTATGCCTTGAATCCGGACTTCGCGTAAATCTTCGAGGCGTTGACCGACGAGCTGATAGTAAGCGCTTGCGGCCATGAAGCGAAACAGGTGCGTCGAAATATGGTTTTCGATTTCGGCAGCCAACGTCGTCAATTCGTCCAACAGCCCTGCGTCTTTGCTGTTGTCCGATTGCGCCATCGCATTCGTGATTGTGTAAAGCTTTTGGTTGGCCCGTCTCAGTTCCGGGGCGAGCTTTTTCGCAATTGGGAATGCCAGCAGTGCCATCACTCGGTAGACTTCGATTTCGAACAGACGATGCAGCAATCGCCCTGCCTGCGCCGAGCGCAAATTGTGGTCGACGATCAGAAAACGGCTGAATCCGTCGACATGCACCCTAAAATCGGTGAATACCTGGGCGTCCCCGCCGGTCACGCTGGAACCGACGACCGGATTGTTCGCGAAACAGGCGGAAATCGCGGCCATATCGAGACCGTCGCCGTTCTTGACGACAGCCGCTGGTTGGATTGCGGCATGCGCGGCAACCATCAATTGACCCGGCAATTCGGAAAGCCAATCGACCGGCACTTTTTTCAACGCAGGGTCGGAAAACGGATCGGCCGGCGTATTCGCTACGTAAAACGTGTAGGTGCTGAATTCACTATGCTGCTCCCACCGGATCTCGAACGTATCGAAGGTTTCACTCAAATGGCTAGCGTCTTTTTCGGGACAGGGCTTGCCATACCGCTCGCAGAGCTTGCTCAGATGATCGCGTTCGCGCTGTTTTTCATCGCTCGTCAACAACAAGGCTAGATGACTGGCCCTGATCGGCAATTCGAGATTCAACGATGCGCGAGCATGGACTTCGTTGTGCAATACGAAACGTTGCGGGTGATTTTGCGGCAGGGGAAAAAGAGTCGTCACATTATTATCGGTTGTCATTTATCGAAATATTAAGATCCGGAGCGCTCTTGAAAAAAACATAGTTTAGCGATTGTTGATAATGATGAAAAGTTTATAGCGATTATTACTTGAAGGTCATCAAACCGAAAAAATCAAATCGGGCAACTATTTTTCGTTTTCCTAAGCTACCAGATAAAAAACCGCAAACCTAATTTCGGCAACTTACCCATGAAGCACATGAAGTTAATGAAGTATTTCAAGAGATTACCTAAATATTTCCGCTATCCTCTTGAGTAAAAAAAGTTCCATACAAACGCATAACAAGTTATTGAATTAACTTCTTGTTCTTCACGGTGAAATTCTTTTTCTTGGTTAAAATCCTTTCAATCGTCACCCGCGCCCTTTTCCTCATTCCGCGCAGCCGCGATTGCTTGGTACAAACGCACCAGACTAGCCTCTAGCGCCCCTATTTCTTCGGATTCATAATCGTCGAACAAACGGCCGATGTAACGTAAATGTTCCGGATAAGATCGTTCATAGATATCTTTTCCAGCCTCGGTCAAACTGATTATTTGGCTCCGGCCATCCTTCGCGGAAGCGCAGCGCCGAACGAGTCCTTTATCCTCCAATCGGCAGACGACTCCGGTCAACGTGCCTTTCGTGATCAGCGTTTCTTCACCCAGTTTTTTAGGCGTCATGCCTTCCGTACCACCCAGGGTGATGATGACATCGTACTGGGGCAAGGTCAGATCGAATTTTTGAACATGAACCGCCGCATAAGATAAAAAAGCTTGATGTGTGCGTAATAAGTCACGCAACACGCTTGGGAATGTAGAAGAGACTGTCATGCGATCAATTAAAAAGTTCTAATCAGAACGATTAGGATAGCGCCAAACGATAAGCCCGGCAAGCTTTCACCATGAAACCTGCCGCGATGCAGTCATACAAAACTATTGAAAACCTCTATATGAACGGCAAGTTTTAGTCTTCCTGTTTATTTCGGCAAGTCTTGCCGCACAAATGTTTTCGGAGTCGCTGACGTAAATAACTCCTAACCGACCTCGGATATATTACCCAAGCACATGATTTTAATTATATTTTAATACATTACCGATAATCCGTAGCATGAGAACAAGGGAACTGATTTGAAATATTTGTTCTTGTTAGAACCTTTTTAGTTCTAATTAGTCCTTTTTTAAGATAGACTATCACCACACCTTGAGATTGACTCAATGCTTTGCTTGCGAAGCCTCTAATAATCTCCAGGCTATATATCTTGTTTTTTCATTTCTGAGGTTTTCTATGAACACATTCGCTAAAATTCTGTTTTCATTCCTGCTCGGTGCTTTGTCGAACAACGCTTTTGCGGTTACCAATCCAACCTATGCCGACGTCAAAGCCGCTATCGAAAATACCCTGGCCAAAGTCGAAGAAGCACAAAGCGCACTAGATAACAACACAGATAAAGCCGTTTTGATCGACTTGATCACCGACGCCCGGCAGTTGCAAAAGGACATAGCCAACAATGCCCTGGACGTCAAACGCAATCGAGCCAGCAGCGTACTGAAAAAAGCACGTAGTGCGGTAAAAAACGATGACCTAGTATCGGCCAGAAGTGCTTTAAACGATGCAGCAAATCGATATAAAGAAATTCAACGGCTTTACGCATCGACCCACTAAGGATTTGGTCATAAATAATTTCCCTATTTATAATGCGGTAAGCAGATTCGATAATTCGATTGGCAGGTGTCGCCGGCAGGGCAGATTTTTGCTCCTCGGCAATTGCTGAATTACATGGATGTAATGAATGCAGAAAATGCAGGAGCATTTTTCTGCCCTGCATCGCCTAAAGCGCCTACTGTTGGTGCCCTAATACACGCCATCCATGGCGTAATGCAAAATCTGCATTCACCCAACACCTAAATTATCTTTAAAATTAATCATGGCCAATAGGCTATGGAATTTAGGTGCTGGGTTTACGGCGTCCTGTCAGGCGAGTAATCGTACCCTCTTCCACGATCAGTGTATTGGAAAGCAATCATTGACTATTGCCTAAATGATTTATTTATTAGAAAAGAGAACCGTTTCAACTGCTAACGCGAACTTAGCCTAATTTAAAGACTGCTTCTTACATAAAAACTGTACCCTTGATAGTCAACTTCCTGTAACTTTCCTTGACTCAACAGAACTTCAACAGCCCTCCAGTCCTGATGATTCTTTTCCAGTAACTTCATGACGGCATCCTTGCGCATCGGATGCACTGCAGTAATCGCTAGGATATCCTCGACAAAATCGCCTGTCGACGAAAAGACATTGCCTTCATAGCCGGTCAGTAATTCGACGCGAGGCATCACCTCATTGACCGTTTGGTAGACACGAGTCAGCGTCTCCGGGTTGGCTGCGCGGACGTTGCTATCCGCGGTCGGACGTGTCGGTATCGCGAGATAGACTATTTCGGGCGCCAACTTTTGCAAAAACAACGTCAGTCGTTGCACGGAGTCTTGCTCGGTATTGATATCCTCGAGCAGCATCGTTTCGGTCGCCAGTGTTCCTGTGAATTCGCCGGCGAATATCAGCATTCCCGACAAAATAAGCTCCAAATCGAGTTCTTCGTGCGGCCGATTGATGTGTTGCCAAATAGAGCGGTCGACCGCATCCACCTTCAACGATACCCAGTCCGCCAACTTGAGGTGTTCACGAACCTGGCGTTCGCTGATCAACGAGGCATTGGAAATCACGGCAATTTTGATATCGAGAACACGCAGCAATTCGATTGCTCTGCCAAGACCGACATCCAGTGTCGGTTCCCCGTCCGGAACGAAGGTCAGATAATCGACTGTTTCACCGCATCGCTCAAGCTTTTCAAGATGTTTTGCGACCTCATCGAATAGATGCTCAGGTTCGTAAAACGCATGCGGCCGAATTTCTGTGGCGTTTGTCGGCCCTACCTGGCAATATAGACACGAATAAGAGCAGTGTTTGGGCGGTATATTATTGATTCCCAAGCTACGCCCGAGGCGTCTTGATGGTACCGGTCCGAATACGATCATGAGTTGCTCCTTTTTCTGTTTACAATAGAGCTTAAAGATTTCTCAGCTTATTGGAAAGCAATATGAACGATAATAACAAAGTATTGGAAGTCAATGATCTTCGAGTCGCTTATAACGGAACGACTGTGATCGAAGGACTTTCGTTTGCGGTCAAGCGACGCGATATTCTGGTCATTTTAGGACCGAACGGTGCCGGCAAGACCACGCTACTCCGCAGCCTTTTGAACTTGCTACCTTATCAAGGGGACATCACCTGGCATGCCGGAAAAATCGGTTATGTCCCGCCTCAAGAATTACTTAGACGACAAGATATTCCGCCACTGAAACTTTCGGAATTCTTTGCCTTCAAAACGTCGGACCGAGAAAAAATCGAAGCGATGTTATGCGCGGTCGGACTCGATGTAAGATGTCTGCAGCGTCAATTCAACGAATTATCGACCGGACAATTTCAACGCATGATGATCGCCTGGTCGCTGCTCGATAATCCGGACGTTTTGATTTTAGACGAACCGACCTCAGGTATCGATATCGGCGGCGAAGAAACGATCTACAGTCTGTTGCAAAAATTCTGGCAAAAGCAAAATTTGACTATTTTGTTGGTCACTCACGATCTGCATGTCGTCTGGGAATATGCAACGCAAGTCCTTTGTTTGAACCGACAAGAAATGTGCATGGGCGAACCCGACGAAGTCTTGACGCCGGAGCAATTGAAACGGCTCTACGGTAGCGGCATCAAATTCTATCAACATCGGCACGGATAAAATTATGTTAGAAACGATCTTGCTTGCTCTGATTATCGGCTGCGCAATCGGCGCGGTTGCCGGTTACATGGGTTCGTTGATGCTTACCAAACGCATGGCGTTGATGGGCGGAGCTCTTGGCCATTTGACGCTGCCTGGCGTAGCCCTGGCTTTACTTTACGACTTCGACGTATCGCTCGGCGCGCTACTATTTTTGACCGGCGGTGTAGCGATCATCTGGCTTTTGGAGCAAAAAACCCGGCTGCATCCCGAGGCGCTGACCGCCGTGGTGTTTTCTGGCGCGTTGGCAACCGCTTTTTTGTTTCTGCCCGAGGAAAAAACCGAAATCGCCTTGCTCGGTGATATTTCACAAATATCGCCTGCGACGGTATTGATCACAGTATTAATCTGTATGGGGCTTTTCGGGGTGATCAAATCGATTTACGCCCCTTTGGTTTTATCCGGAATATCCGCCGACCTGGCGCAAACCAACGGCGCAAATATAAAACGCAATGATGCGATTTATCTTATCTGTATTGCGATCACCGTCGCGATAGGCGTGCGCATCGTCGGAGGGCTGATGACCGCGGCGCTCTTAGCCATTCCGGCTTGCACGGCCAAAAACCTCAGCAACGGCCTGGAACAATATACCGTCATCAGTTCAATTGCCGGCGCCATTGCTTGCGCGCTCGGCATCCTTGCCTTTGGCGTCACCGGCATTTCGGCTGGTCCGTTGATCATTATCGCCAGCGTAGTTTTGTTTCTAGCATCGATTTTCTTTCGTGACAAAGGGCGATGACTGATTATGGTTGAAAAATCAGTGCCTATTCTGGAGCATCCTTCGCCCAAATCATTGCTTGATAGGTTTTCATGCCGCCGGACAGAACTTTGACCCGTAGGCCGTTTTGCGTCAACAGACGATACGCATAATAAGCGCGCTGGCCGACACCGCAGATCAACCAGATATCACGATCCGTCGGTAACTCGTGAATGCGGTCGCGTAACGATTCCAGCGGTAAGTTTTGCGCTACCGGAATATGTCCTCGGGTATATTCGTCCGGGCCGCGCACATCGACCAACAAGGCCGGGGTTGTCTCCAGCTCGTCCCAGTTCGCCAAAGGAAAATCGCCGCGCTGATGGTTACCGGCCAACATGCCGGCGACGTTGACCGGGTCTTTGGCCGCACCGAACTGCGGCGCATAACATAGCTCCAGATTCTCCAGATCGAATATCGTGGCTCCTTGCATCAGCGCCGTCGCGATGACGTCGATCGGCCGCGTGACATCCTTCTCGCCGACGGCTTGCGCGCCCAAGATCTTGTTATCCGTCTTCGAGAACAATAATTTGATGTGTATCGGTTTCGCGCCGGGAAAATAACCTGCATGGTGACCGGGATGCAAATAGACCTTCTCGAAATCCTTGCCGAGCCGCTTCAATAGTTTTTCGCTGGCGCCGGTGCTGGCAACGGTGAGCCCGAAAACCTCGCATACGGCGGTTCCCAACACGCCGTCAAAAACCAAGGGCGGCAATGCTTCTTTTTCTCCGCATGAAAAATCATGAATGATTGCCGTAGCCGCAACCCTTCCCTGCCGGTTCGCGGGTCCCGCGAGCGGGACCAGTTGCCATTGCCCGGTGACCCGATTTTTGACTTCGACGACATCGCCGACCGCCCAAATCGCCGGATCGTTCGTGCGCATGTAAGAATCGACCCGGATTCCGCCGAGCTCGCCCAGTTCCAATCCGGCCTCCCGAGCCAGCGTGGATTCGGGGCGCACGCCGATGCCCAGGATGACTAGATCGGTGTTGAGCGTTACGCCTTTCGAGGTATGCAAGATCAAACCGCGCTCCGGGTGCCGTTCGAAAGACACGGCACTTTCGCCGAGTCTCAATTCGACGCCGTTGGCTCTCAGCCTCTCCGAGGCATAGCTTGCCATTTCAGCATCCAACGGCGGCAGCACTTGATCGGCCAATTCGAGTAATGTGACATCGAGTCCCAATGCCACCAGATTTTCGGCCATTTCGAGTCCGATGAAACCACCTCCGACGATCAGGGCGCGCGTTGCCTGAGCAGTGGCGGCTTTGATCTTTCGACTATCCGGAATATTGCGCAAAACATAGACATCCGGCAGATCGATGCCCGGCAAGGGCGGACGGATCGGCTGGGCGCCGGTCGCCAAAACCAGGGCATCATAGGCTTCTTCGCGGTACGTATCCGTTTTCAAATCACGCACTTCTATCGTTCGCGCTTGCCGATTAATGCGCGTGACTTCGGTTTCGGTATGAACTTCGATATTGAAACGGTGCTCAAACAAATCCGGACTAGCCACTAGCAGCTTTGCTTCGGACTCGATTACGTCACCGACGAAATAAGGCAGGCCGCAATTGGCGAACGAAACGTGTTGGCCTCGTTCGAACACGACGATATCGCAGGTTTCGCAAAGTCTCCGCGCACGCGCCGCGCAAGTCGCTCCGCCGGCGACGCCGCCGACGATGAGGATACGTTTTTTGTTTGGATTCATAATGACGCACCTTTGACGATATACTCTTCATAGATCAAAATTCGGCACTGGAATGCCCCTAAGCTTTGCCGAAATTTGCACTGCGAAAGATATAATAAGGATCGGATAATAAGAGGAGCATCTCTACCCAGCCGGCACATGAGCAATTTTCGCTAATGCACTTTGGCGTTTCCCTAATCTTTTCTGTCGGTGCCGAATTCCGCATTCCATATTTTCGCTCTAGTCAGACATTGAATTAGAAATAGCTGAGTGTATATATTGCTATGGTAGATTAGCCGGACCAAAGAATCTCCACTGAGTTATTTTACTCCCTTTATACTCAAAAATTAGTTAACTTTATTAAGGTATGGGGTATGGCTAGCGAGGATGTCGGCAGCATGGCAGATTTTTGCTCCTGCAAAATCTGCATTCACGCCATCCCGGCGTTCGATTGCTGCCGTCAAGCCCCATGGATGAGTTTACCCAGCACCTAAATTCCATAGCCCATTGCTATGATTAACTATCTGGAATAATTTAGGTGCTGGGTGAACGGCGGTCCTCGGTAGACGCACCCCTTACCTTTTGTGCTTAGACGTTTTTTCAATCAAAAGAGAATAATCTGCTCGAAACCGTTCTTCTAACGTCAACGCACACATTTGGTGCCGTACTACCCTGGCAATGAATATCGCTGCACTAAATCATGTCATCGCTTGCCCTGGGGAAAACCGCCCTTACTCCCTTCTCAAATCCAATCCAACCATAGTCTATTGTTATCATTGAACTATTAATTACCGTCCCGAAACCATCTCACTATTGGCATTCCATTTGCTTAAATATTAATAAATCTCCAACGATGGAGTAACTGACAAGCTCACTGTCGAGCAAACCGGACAAAGGCGTCTCTCATGCGATACCCCCCCTCGTATCGCATGGCAGACGCCTTTTTTTGCCTGAATTTTATATTTGCGGAACCGACCATGAACTCAAACTTAGTATCCAACACTAAACGACGACCGACCGTATTAACGGCTACCACAGCCTTTTTGCTTTTGGCAAGCACGAATGCTGCTTCGGTAGAAAACCTCGAAAAAGAAGACCTGAAATTAGGTTTCATTAAGCTAACCGATATGGCGCCCTTGGCCATCGCCTATGAAAAAAGGTTTTTCGAAGATGAAGGCCTTTATGTGCAATTAGAAGCCCAAGCTAATTGGAAAGTTTTGCTCGACCGCGTCATCAACGGCGAGTTGGACGGCGCGCATATGCTAGCGGGACAACCCTTGGGCGCGACAATTGGTTTCGGCACGAAAGCCGATGTGATTACCGCGTTTAGCATGGACCTAAACGGCAATGCCGTGACCGTTTCGAACGACATCTGGCAACAAATGAAACCGCATGTACCAATGCAAGACGGCAAGCCGGTGCATCCAATCAAAGCCGAATCTTTGAAACCGGTGATCGAAAAATTCAAGGCCGAAGGCAAACCGTTCAACATGGGCATGGTGTTTCCGGTTTCGACGCATAACTACGAACTGCGTTATTGGCTGGCGGCCGGCGGTGTTCAACCCGGTTATTACGCGCCGCCGGGCGAAACGGTCGGACAACTCAATGCCGATGTGCTGCTGTCGGTCACTCCGCCGCCGCAAATGCCGGCCACGCTCGAAGCCGGCACGATATACGGTTATTGCGTCGGTGAGCCTTGGAACCAGCAAGCGGTGTTCAAAGGCATCGGGGTACCCGTCGTGACCAATTATGAAATTTGGCGAAACAACCCGGAAAAAGTATTCGGTGTCAGTAAAACCTGGGCCGATAAAAACCCGAACACGCATTTGGCAGTCGTCAAGGCACTGATTCGCGCGGCTATTTGGCTCGACGCCGAAAACAATAAGAACCGCATGGAAGCGGCCAAGATTATCTCCGACAGCCGTTATGTCGGCGCCGACTACGAAGTGATTGCTAACAGCATGACCGGATCTTTTGAATATGAAAAAGGCGATGTCCGTTCGCTGCCCGATTTCAATGTATTTTTCCGTTATCACGCCACGTATCCCTATTACAGCGATGCAATCTGGTTTCTGACGCAAATGCGCCGCTGGGGCCAAATCAACGAATACAAATCCGACGAATGGTTCGTAGAAACGGCTAAAAAAGTCTATCGCCCCGATATCTATAGAGCCGCCGCAAAAGAATTGATTGCCGAAGGCAAAGCCAAGGCAACCGATTTTCCGCCTGAAAACGAAACCGGATTCAAACCGCCGCAAGCTGATTTTATCGACGACATTGTTTACGACGGTAGCAAACCGAACGAATACCTAACGAAATTCGCGATCGGCCTGAAAGGCAAAGAAATATTGAAAGACGGAAAAATCAGCCAATGACGGCGCATCGCTACGAATAAAACAAGTAAGGATTTGGTCTTCAATAACTTCCCCATTTTATGGAGGGTTCGGTTGCTCGATTGGCAAGTGTCGGCGGCAGGGCAGATTTTTGCTCCTGCAAAATCTGCATTCATGCCATCCATGGCAATCAGATTCCGCCGTCAAACCTACACGGACGTATTCACCCAGCACCTAAATTCCATGGCCCTTTGGCTATAGTAACTATCTTGCATAATTTAGGTGCTGGGTTCACGGCGTCCTGGCAAGCGAGTTGCCGAACCCTCAACAAAACTCAAAGCAATAGGACGTTATTTATCACGAAATCCTAAATAAAGAACAACCCCTTCCGATAGTGACATCGAATGTCGCCTAGGCGCAAGGACGCACCATTTTTTAGACATTCATGCCCAAACATGACCGTTGGCCAGACAAAGAGGTTCACCATGTCGACTACATTAATCAAATTTTTCAACGTGACCGGGCTAACCTGGTTCGTACCGTTCGTCAAGCTTTGTACAGGCGAAAATCCGCAGCAGCAAATGCGGCAAATCGGCTTGACGATCATCGTGCCGATACTGGCTTTCATCGTATTCCTTGGCCTTTGGAATGCCTCGGCCGTAAAAATCCAAACCAGTTTGGGCGCGATTCCGGGACCTGAAGCCGTATGGCATGAAGCGCAGGGACTGATCGACGCCCATCATGCCGAAAGAGAAAAAATGGCCGCATTCTACGAGCGCCAAAAAATCCGCAATCAACAAAAGTTGGCGCGCGACCCGCAAGCCGAAATCAAAACACGGCCCTATACCGGCAAACCGACTTACTTCGACCAAATTTTGACCAGTCTTTATACCGTATTCACGGGCTTTATCATTGCAACATTGATTGCTGTGCCGCTCGGTATTCTTTGCGGCATGAGCCCGGTCATTAATACCGCGATCAACCCAATGATTCAGATCTTCAAACCGGTTTCGCCGCTCGCTTGGTTGCCGATTGTGACGCTGGTTGTCAGCGCGGTCTACATCACAACGGACGATTCATGGTTCGAAAAAGCCTTTTTGACCTCGGCAATTACCGTCACGCTATGCTCGTTATGGCCGACGCTGATCAACACCGCGGTCGGCGTCTCGTCGATCGACAAGGATTTGGTCAATGTCGGCAAAGTCCTTCGTCTCAACTGGAGCACGCAGATCAAGAAGATCGTACTACCCTCGGCCTTACCCTATATCTTCACCGGCATGCGCATGTCGCTTGGGGTTGGCTGGATGGTGCTGATCGCGGCCGAAATGCTCGCACAAAACCCAGGCCTTGGAAAGTTTATCTGGGACGAGTTTCAAAACGGCAGCTCGAATTCCTTAGGCCGTATCATGGTCGCGGTATTCACGATCGGCATCATCGGGTTCATGCTGGACCGCATCATGCATTCGCTGCAACAAGCCTTCTCCTTCGGCAAAACACTCTGACCCGGAGACCGACATGAAAACATCCCGACTCTTACGTATCGATGACGAATCAATCGACACGCCGGCACCCGCAGCACCCTTAGCCAAGGTCCATTCCTTGAAACCTTTCTTACAACTCAAAAACGTTTATAAATCCTACGGCGAGGGCAAGGGTAAAACGCCGGTATTGAAAAACATCAATCTGGACATCGAGGCAGGCGAATTTATCGCGATCGTCGGTTTTTCAGGCAGCGGCAAGACCACGCTGATCTCAACGATCGCAGGATTGATCGAGGCCGACAGCGGCGAGGTGCTTAAACAAGGCCGGCCGATCAAGGGACCGGGGCCTGACCGTTGCGTGGTCTTTCAAAATTATTCGCTGCTGCCTTGGCTGACCGTATTCGACAATGTCGCACTGGCCGTCGATCAACGCTTCAAGGATTGGCCTGCCGACCGGCGTAAAGCGCATACCGAAAAATACGTACGCATGGTCAATTTAGGTGCTGCAATAACCAAAAAACCGGCCGAATTGTCGGGCGGCATGCGTCAACGCGTCAATGTGGCCCGGGCCTTGGCCGCCAATCCCGATATCTTGTTGTTGGACGAACCCTTGAGCGCATTAGATGCGCTGACGCGCGGCAAACTTCAGGACGAAATCCTCGCAATTTGGCAAGCGGAAAAGAAAACCGTCATTTTGATCACGAACGATGTCGACGAGGCGATCTATATGGCCGATCGCGTCATCGCACTGAATCCCGGACCCGGCGCGACATTCGGGCCCAGCTTCAAGATTCCGTTGGCAAGACCGCGCGGCCGAACCGCGCTGAATCACGATGAAACCTTCAAGAAACTCCGCGCCGAAATCACTCGCTATTTGATGGGTGTCGGTATGCAAAAAGCCGACGCGTCCGATAAAGAAAACATTGTTTTGCCGGATGTTCGACCCAACACCAGCAACGATTGGAAATTGGACATCTCAGCTTTAAAACCCAAACAAAACGACCTTGGCAGACCGCGTTATCTGGAATTCTCGCAACTCTCGAAAATCTACCCGACACCCGACGGTAAAGGCACGGTCAAAGTGGTAGACGGGTTCGACATGTTAGCCAAAAAAGGCGAGTTCATCTCGATCATCGGCCATTCGGGCTGCGGTAAATCGACCGTACTGTCGATGACCGCAGGCCTGACCGACGTTTCCGAAGGCGGTATCGTGCTGGATAACAAAGAAATCGACAGTGCCGGTCCGGACAAGGGCGTCGTATTCCAATCGCCCAGCCTATTTCCCTGGTTGACCGCTTTCGAGAACGTCATGATCGGCGTCGACAACGTTTATCCGCATGCATCGCAATCCGAGCGCGACGATATCGTCGAATATTACTTAACCCGCGTCGGACTGGCCGATGCAATGGATAAAAAAGCGGCGGACCTCTCCAACGGAATGCGCCAACGAGTCGGCATTGCCCGCGCCTTTGCATTGTCGCCGAAACTGTTATTGCTCGACGAACCATTCGGCATGCTCGATTCGCTGACCCGTTGGGAATTGCAGGAAGTCCTGATGGAAGTCTGGGAACGAACCCATGTAACCGCGATCGTCGTGACCCACGATGTCGACGAGGCCATCCTGCTCGCCGACCGGGTCGTGATGATGACCAATGGTCCGCACGCGAAGATCGGCAAGATCGAAACGATCGACCTACCAAGGCCGCGCACAAGACAAGCCTTGCTCGATCACCCGGATTATTACCAGTACCGAGAAAGCCTACTGACTTTTCTAGCCGAATGCGACCATACGCATTAAGGTGCTTGAAGAAATTACGCGATGCGTACTCGCTGTAACCGCGTGTTGCCTAAGCCCGTTCTAATGGATCGCATGTGCGATCAAAACGATTTCATGTTCATTAAGGAGAATACGATGCTTTTAGCTAACGCTTTACCGCTTAAAACCCGAAGGTCTTGGCATATCGCCTGTTCGGCAACATTAATCGCGATAACATCGTCAGCCCAGGCCGGCGGCTTCGACGAAACGATTGAAAACGCACTTAAATTTGGACAAAGCGACGGTAAATACGGCCAAGTTACTTTCGATCTGAACTACCGCTACGAACATGCCAACACCGAAAGCACCCCGCCGGAACCGGCCAATGCCAATACCTTTCGCTTGCGTCTGGGCTATTTGAGTCCGAATGTATTCGGTTGGCAAGGTTTCGCCGAATACGAGAATATCTTTGCCGCGCAGCGCGATTACAATGGCGTATCCACCGGCAACAGCCGCTTTCATGTTGTCGCCGACCCGGCCGACCGGCACGAATTGAATCAACTCTGGCTCACCTTTAACGGTATTCCGGATACATTGATCAAGGGCGGCCGGCAACGCATCAAGCTGGACGACGACCGCTTCATCGGTAACGTCGGTTGGCGGCAAATGGAGATGACCTACGATTCTGTGTTGGTGACGAACACCTCGATTGCCGATTTGACGATTCGGGCCGGCTATATCGGCAGAGTCCGAAACATTCTTTCGTTGACCGACAACACCGAACTCCCTTTACTCAACGTTAATTACAACTTCGGCAATTTGGGCAGTGCAACCGCTTACGGTTACTGGTTGAAATATACCGAAGACAAGGCGTTGTTCGGCCGATCCAGCCAAACCTATGGTATTAGACTGATTGGCTCGCCGCAAATCAACGAAGACTTGGCGTTGCATTACACGGCCGAATACAGCTATCAAGCCGATTATCAAAACAATCCGAACAGCTTCGCATTGGATCGTTACAACTTGATGGGCGGATTGACGCTATTCGGCATCACGGCAAAAGCTGCCATGGAACAACTTAATGGCAACGGGCGCAATGCCTTCCAAACGCCGCTCGGCACCAACCATGCTTTTCAAGGCTGGGCCGACCGATTTCTGGCAACGCCTGGCGACGGTATTCGAGACGTCAATTTCACCTTAGCAAGCAGCGTGCTCGGCGCCAATATGATGTTCGTCTATCACAACTTCACCGACGACAGCGGTAGTATCGATTACGGCAACGAATACGATTTTCAGGTCACCAAGGCGTTCGGCAAGCATTATTCCGTCTTGTTGAAATACGCCTATTACGACTCCGATGCTAACGCCCCCGCTTTTGCCCAAAACGACACGCAAAAGGTTTGGGTGCAGGGCAACATTTCGTTTTAACCGATTTACCGGCGCAACTCGGCTATTCATTCACCCGGTAAAGTCAACGCGCCCGCATCTTCTTTGAGGAGAATGGTCATGAAACAAAAACTGGTCGTCATCGGTAACGGCATGGCGGGCATGCGTACCGTCGAAGCCTTGATCGAATCGGCACCCGACTTATACGACATCATCGTATTCGGCGCCGAACCTTACGGGAATTACAATCGCATCTTGTTGACGCCGGTCTTGTATGGGGAAAAACGGATCGATGACATCATGATTCACGACTTTGCCTGGTATCGAAAACACCATATCACGCTGCATTGCGGCCCGGGTAAAACCGTCGTCGATGTCGACCGGAGCCGCCGCCGCGTGATCGCAAAGGACGGCACGGAAGCTTCTTACGACCGGTTATTGATCGCAACCGGTTCGCTGCCGTTGATTCTACCGATTCCGGGCCGCGATACCGATGGCGTGATGAGTTTTCGCGAAATTGCCGATGTCGAAACGATGATCGCAAAAAGCCGAAGCAAACGGCACGCCATCGTACTCGGCGGCGGCTTATTGGGTTTGGAAGCCGCCAACGGTCTTAAGCAGCGCGGCATGCATGTGACCGTCATCAATCGCGCAGATCATTTATTGAATCGCCAAATCGATAACGAGGCCGGCGATCTCTTGAAAGCGCAGCTCGAATCCAAGGGGCTTCATTTCAAGCTGGGTTGTACGATCGAGAACATTATCAGCCAAGGCGGTCATATTGCCGAAGTCGAACTGAGCGACGGCAGCATCCTGCCCGCCGATCTACTGATCATGGCAACCGGTATCAGGCCGAATATCGCACTCGCAAAAACCATCGGTCTCGACTGCGAACAAGGCATCGTCGTCGACGACACGATGCAAACCAGCGATCCTACGATCTATTCGGTCGGCGAATGCGTGCAGCATCGCGGCGAATTATTTGGACTGGTCGCGCCGGTCTACGAGCAAGCCAAGGTCTGCGCCAGGCAATTGAGTCATCGAAACGATTCGCGTTATCAAAGCCTGTTGCCGGCAGCCCGGCTCAAGGTTACCGGCATCGATCTGTTTTCGGCAGGCGATTTCAATGGCGGCGAACACTGCGAGCAGATCGTCTTCAAGGACCCTGCCCTGCATATCTATAAAAAATTGGTCATCAAGAATCGGCGTATCGCCGGCATCGTGCTCTACGGCGATACCGTCGATTCGGCTTGGTATCTCGATTGTTTGAAAAACCGGACCGACATTTCGCCGTACCGAGATTGTCTGATTTTCGGACGCCCACTCCCGATTGCCGCGTGACTGCCGCCATGAACGGAAAAACAATCAAAACCACCTGTCCCTATTGCGGAGTCGGCTGCGGTATCGTTGCAACCGTCGACGATGCTATCGCCCACAAAGTGACGATACAAGGCGACCCGGATCACCCCGCCAATTTCGGTAAACTGTGCTCGAAAGGTTCGGCATTGGGCGATACCGTGTCGGTAGAAAACCGTCTGCTGCATCCCGAAGTTCATGGCATACCATGCGACTGGAATACCGCGCTCGACACCGTTGCCGACGGTTTGACTTCTGTCATCCGGCAATACGGGCCCGACGCGGTAGCATTCTATGTTTCTGGCCAGTTATTGACCGAAGACTATTATGTCGTCAATAAATTCATGAAAGGCTTTATCGGTTCGGCCAATATCGATACCAATTCCCGGCTGTGCATGTCCTCGGCCGTCACCGGCTATAAAAGAGCCTTCGGCGCCGATGCCGTCCCGTGCAGCTATGAAGACTTGGAAGCCGCCGAATTGATCGTGCTGACCGGCTCGAACACCGCATGGTGTCACCCGGTCGTGTTTCAGCGCATCCTAAGAGCCAAAAAAAACAATCCGACGCTAAAAATCGTCGTCATCGATCCGCGCCGAACCGCGACCTGCGACAGCGCGGATTTGCATTTGGCGATCAAACCGGGCATGGACGGCTTATTGTTCAACGGTTTGTTGACCTATTTAGCGCAAACCGATGCGCTCGATAATGATTATATCGCCGCGCATACTCAGGATTTCGAATGGGCTTTGCAGTCCGCCCGCAACACGGCGGGAAATATTGAAATTGTCGCGCAAGACTGCGGTTTGTCCTCGGCCGACGTCGAAAAGTTTTACGGTTGGTATGCGAAGACCGCTAAAACCGTCACGGTCTATTCGCAAGGCGTCAATCAATCGGCCTCCGGCTCCGATAAATGCAATGCCATCATCAATTGTCATTTAGCAACCGGTAGAATCGGCAAACCGGGCATGGGGCCTTTTTCGTTCACCGGCCAGCCGAATGCGATGGGCGGACGCGAAGTCGGCGGTTTGGCCAATACCTTGGCCGCCCACATGGAATTGGATAATCCCGAGCATATCGACCGGGTCGCCCGCTTTTGGCAAACCGACCGGATCGCAACCCGTCCCGGCCTGAAGGCGGTCGAACTGTTCGATGCGATCGATGCGGGCACCGTCAAGGCCGTCTGGATTATCGCAACGAATCCGGTCGTCACGCTGCCGGACGCCGATAAAGTCAAAAATGCGCTGAAACGCTGCGCTCTCGTCATCGTATCGGATTGCATCAAGAACACCGATACGGTCGATTTGGCGCATATCCGCCTACCGGCGGCCGGCTGGAGCGAAAAAGACGGTACCGTCACGAATATGGAACGGCGCATTTCCAGACAGCGCCCGCTATTCCCGTTTTCCGGAAAGGCTAGACCGGATTGGTGGATTATCAGCCAAGTCGCCGCCCGCATGGGCTTCAAGCATGCCTTCGCTTACCGGTCCAGCGCCGACATTTTCCGCGAACATGCCTCGCTTTCCGGATTTGAAAATAACAGGGAAGGCCAACCGCGCGATTTCGATATTTCAGCCTTCGCGGATCTGACCGAAAACGCCTACGACCGCTTGCAACCTTTGCAATGGCCAGTCACTAAAATGGATCCTAACGGCACCGCGCGCCTTTTCGCCGACGGCAAGTTTTATACGCCGTCCCGAAAAGCCCGTTTCATTGCGATTCGCCCGCGCCCGCCGGTTAACAAACCCGACCCGAATTATCCTTTCACGTTAAATACCGGGCGCCTACGCGATCAATGGCATACGATGACCCGAACCGGCTTGTCGGCGAAACTCAATGCCCATAAGCCGGAGCCTTTCGTCGAGATCCACCCGCTCGATGCGGCACGTTATCATTTGCAAACGCATGACCTAGTGACGATCTCCAGTCTGTGGGGTAATATGATTGCCCGGGTTGTTATCACCGAAAACCAGCAACCCGGCAGTCTGTTCGTGCCGATGCACTGGACGGCGCAACTCACTAGCAGAGGACGCGTCGGCGTATTGGTCAACCCGGTCGTCGATCCGCATTCCGGTCAACCGGAAAGCAAGCAAACCCCGGCAGCCATCACGCCTTATCGAGCGATCTGGTACGCAATGGTATTGTCGCGTTCGCCATTGATGCTAGACGATATAGAATATCGCGTTACAGTCAAAGGCAACGACTTCATCCGGTACGAGCTAGCCGACCGAACCCCCTTCCCTTCCTGGCGCGATTGGCTAAAATCGCTATCCGGCGAGTCGAAAAGCCCTCATTGCCTGGAATACAGCGATCCGGAACGGGGAGTTTATCGTAGTGCGCTAATCATCGACGACCGATTGGAAGTTTGCTTATTCGTGTCCTCAACACCGCCATTGCCGGAAACGGGCTGGCTTGAAACGCTATTCGCCCAACCGCAGATCAACAAAGAGGAGCGCTTACGATTATTGAGCGCTTTGCCGCCGGAAGGACAAGAGGATTGCGGCCGCTTGATTTGCTCCTGTTTCAATGTCGGCGAAAAATCGATCGCCAAAGCGGTCAGGGAATTCAATTTAGCAAACGTCGAACAAATAGGGCAACAACTCAGCGCAGGAACGGGCTGCGGCTCTTGTCTGCCGGAGCTGAAACGATTTTTGCCGAGGCAATAAACAGTTTTAAACACCAAATCACTGACCATTTTGTTCTATCAAGGAAAACTCATACGAATAGACAGGGATAGTATGGAACACGAAATCGTAATCTCCGTGTTGAATGGGGCGCACCATATCCGGCCGCAATCCAAGTATATTCCAAAAAAGACACTTACATAATTGCCTTATGCAAGTTAATCAACCTCTTTACGATTTCGTCGCGCATCTGCTCGCGCCCAATCGAATGTTTCAAGCCGCTACCGAAGCCCGCCACTTGGTCGGTAAAGCTCCGGTTGGCATAGAAAACCAATGAGCCATCCCGATAAGGCAGACAGGCGATACTGAGTTGATTGGAATTATAGGAGTGCCCGACATAAAACTGCCGGGACAGCATGACTTCGGCGCCATTCGATGACAACATGATGCGATGCCCCAGGATTGCGGTGGGGCGCCCTTCGACATTGCGATTGAGCCAGAAAAATTGTTCGTCCGCACCCGCAGGCATTGCCGCGGGATAATCGAGCCAAGCCTGGTAAACTTGCGGAAAATAACGCGTCAATACTTTATTGGCCAATGTTGCGGTGCGAAGCTCTTCCGCAGGCCTCGCCGTCAAACCGTCGCCGCGATCATAATTGGCAATCCCTTTCAGTCCATTTTTGCGATAAGATTGCATGCGTTCGAGAAGAATGCGCCGATAGGATTGTGACGCCACGTCGGCTTGCACGGCGTCGATGCTCTTAAGAAGCTTGAATTCGTCGATCGACAAATTGAATTGACTGCCCGGTTGCGCCCGCATGAAATTCTTTGCCTCCCCACTTCCTGCCTTTAAAGCAAAACCTTTGAACGACTCCAGTGTCGCGTTGGCCGGAATCTTACCTTGCGAAATGAGATCGGTATCAATGGTTCCGAGATCTTTCTCGTTAATGTACTGAACGAGCTTGGAAGGTTTAGCCGGTATGTACATCACGACGCCGGCGGCCAATTCTTTTTCGTTGTTTTCCGCGATATCGAATGAGACGGTTTTACCCTGCTCCAGATTGGCTAACTCTTTCGAGTTAATGCCGAGCAACCCCATCAACGCCGTCACTTCCGATGAGTCTTCCGCTTGCGCCGGAATAATACAGACTAATCCCAGAACAAAGATAAGCCGACAGAATAATGTTTTGATCGATTGATTATTTTGAAACATGACCCAATACCTTTTTTGATGATCAATGTGCAACTATTGCAGGATAATTTTGGATGAATTTTTCCACACCCTCCCGGATTCGTTCGGCGTTCGTTTCCGGTTTACCGACGGTACCGGTAATGGCTCCACGAAACACTAATTTCTGCGTCTTTGCATCGACGAAGTCCAGTATCAAAGTGCCCTCCGTGTATTGAGAAACATCGGTATAACCGTACGAGGCACCTGCCCATGCTCCGTAGCGACCGTAACGATAAGGAACGCCGGGCGATTGATGGACTGTTACTTTTTGTTTGGTCGATACATGCCGCACGACATGAAGGTCTGCGTTTTCGGAAACCTCGATGATACCGCGAGCGTACAATTGCGTCCGTAGCGAATCTCGCAGCGCCGCCTCAACCGATGGCGCCATTGGAATCGCTGCATCGGAAGGCTCTAAAGAATAAGTTTTTTTATAGCAATCGAAAGACGCCTAGCGATCATAGACCGTGACAACTTGGACCGATGAACAGGCCGCCAAACAGAGGCTTGCAACAAGAATGGCATAGGGCTTGATAGTTGTAATCATGAAAAAAACCAATTTAATTGTATTGACCAAAGAAATACTGCTACTCAACTAACGATGTGACTATTTTGACAAATCACTAATCCACACCGATTGTGTTATTGAAGACAATGTTCGCGTTAGTAGTTGAAAAGGTATCGAAAGCGTCATCCCGGCAGGGATTGCCGGGATCCAGACCACAAGGAAGTAAAAGACCCTTGTCATTCCCCCAGCAATCCATGACGGGGCTAGTCCAACTATTACCGCAAACATAGCTTTATTAAACCCTGGGTTAATCTTTACATCGGCTTGAGCAGCATCAGTATTTCATTCATGTTGAAACGAATGGAGCCGGGGCGGCTTAATCAGATTTGTTCTGTTGAAATCGAATATTAGAAATGCCGTGTAATAGTTATAGAACGTTTCGGCGAGAAATGACGATGTCCGGAAAATATGCCGTCCTGAAGGCAATTCGAAAATATCGAAGAAAAAATTTGCATAACCTGTTTGGTATTCCGCTTTATAAAACGCGAGCTCGCCAATCGAAATAAAGTTGCCTTCGACCTCGGGCACGCCGACTAACATTTTGCCGGCCTCGGTTCCGAAAGACGAAAGAATAGCGTTGATGCGATAAGATGCTTTTGCTGCCTCATTTTGTACAAAGTAACCCTGTTGGCCCAACCATCCGGCCAAAACATCCCGCACAAGCTTTTCATCCCCACTGATACCGGAAATTTCGAGAAAGACATTTGCACCCGTCGATATCGGTAACAAACTGTCGGCTTCCTGAGGAAGGCTGCGAATCAATGCCTCGCTCAAGAGTAATTGTTCAATAGCTGCGCGTTTTGACTGGGTTGCCACGTGGGTTGTAGAACATGCCGTAAATAATGTCATCACTATCAAGGCGGTGATCAGCAGTCTGAATTGTTTTGACATGATTTTGGCCATTCATGGATAGATAAACTAAAGAATAGATGGGCAAGCGCGCCACGACTTTTCGCGAAAACCGGCATGAGATTCGCCCGGTTTCAGCTACCAAAATTGCGACGTGCTTGAAGTCATTTGACGGTTTTGACAAATTCACACCTTTCTTCGATCAACGGTAAAGCATTCGGGTGACCGATGCCGTTGGCAATCAACGCGACGACGCGATCATCTCGATCGTAACCTAAATGGGCCTCCAACGGATTGGCCAAATCGCTTAGGCCGAATGCATCGATGATCTTTGCGACGTTGATGTTGACATTAGTGACTGTTGCACAAAGTCTCGAATCCAGATACTTGTCTTTGTATCCCGGCGGTATACCGTAACTTAACAAGTCGTTGGGATCGCTGAATGCCACGATCGCCGTCTCGTTGACCATGCGCTCATCGTAACGGTCGCTTGCAGGACTGCAATAGCTTTCGCCTTGACCGCTCACTTCGGGAAGTTTTCTTCCTAATTGCAGCATTGGCAACTGGTTCGACAGCATGTAGATGGGTAAACGTTTATTTTGCAAAGCCTCGATGGACGCCCTAGTTACCTCAGTTTTTTTGCTAGGATCGGCAAACTTTTCAGCATTCGCCAAAAGATACGCAATGCGCTGCATGCCGTCGATCGTGATACGGCTGCCCAAGCTGTGCGAAATAAAAACATAATCGTCATGTGCGATATGGCCGATATTCTCGTCATGCAAGCCGGTACAGGTATGGCTACCGCTGTCAGGAAGATCCAGCCAATCGCCACTGGCCATCCAACAAAATGATTGTGCAAAGCCCGCTAAAATCGCTTCTCTGCTTTCTCCCAAATAAATAATCGGATCGGGGCCTGTATCATTGCTGAATTTTTTCAGCATACTGTTGATTCTGGCACGCCTGAATTCGTAGTCTCCCGAATTGTCGAATGCCAGTAACGCTTTTTGGTCTCGAGTAATATTCGACCAAGTCCATTCATAAAAAATCAGCTCCCGCCCATCTTTTTCGTTAAGAAGCTGCGTGATACGTAGATTACCGAGATCCTTCTCCGGAACTAAAGGTGCGTTCAACGTGATATTTTTCGGGGTTTCAGAACGTACATTCAAGTTCAACTGCTTGGCAAGTTTCTCCATGAATTCGGTCGTGTAGCCCGGCAGATGATCGCCGACACCATGCACGAACAACAGCTTGGTTTTGCCCTGCGGCTTACCCAAACCGGAGCTAATTCCGGTAAAAGGCTGGCCCCAGACTTGGCAAACTCGCGTATCCTCGGCTTCCGATTTTTCCAGCATTGCCTCGACCATGCCCTTGCCGATGCCCGTGCATCCCGATAACAACATCGTCACTAGCATAGACGATAGCAAGTGACCCGCCTTTACTTTCAGGTATTTGGAATTAATATTCATAGCTTTTTTTCCTTACATTTCATTAAAGTTGATAGGGCAAATGATTAGTTGGGTTTGAGAATTGTCGTGCGGATACGTCTTGAAAAATCGGCCTCTTGATCGCCCCTCTGCGCCCATTCATTGATCAGCGATTGTCGTTGTAATTCCTTGAACGGAACCCGGGTATCGAGCCTATTGGATTCGTATAGGTATTCCGGCAGATAGCCGCTCAATAAAATTTTCCAGGAAAAGCGTAGATGTTCAGGATTGATGCGCGAACGCAGCCAGATGGCGGTCGTGCAGTTGTCCACCAAGGTATTGTAAAACTCGGGTTTTTCGTTCAGCGAATTGATCTTATCCAGGTAGCCCAAAAACAGACGCTTGGCGTTTTGCGGGGGGCCTTGTAGCCGGTACAGATAGACCTGTTCTGGCGGATCGTTTCTATAATTTGTGCGCAGCCGAATCACATCGCGCTCGTCCGCGACGATATAGATTAGCTCATACTGCCGGAAAAAACCCTTGATCGTCGAATAGCCTTCGCTCAACTCCTTGCGCGCTTCGATCGAAACCGCCAGATGACCGCCGTCGCCGAAATTGAAGCTTAGAATCGTATGCGCAATCGCAGGCCCCATCCAATACACAGAGAACAAATCGACGCCTTCTAATTCGTTCAAGTCGAAGGTTTTTGTGTAATAAGCCGGAACATAAGTGAATTCGCTCCGGTAGTCGAAATTACGGATATTGTGAACGGTGACTTTGTCGCCGTCGAAGGTAGCATAAGCCAGCTTAGCCACATCGGGTTGCCATTGCCGATCGTTCGAAGGACTGATCAAAAGCCACCAGATCAGAATTAGCGAAAATACAACCCCATAGCCGTAAAGGCAGCGTTTACGCCAATGTGGAAATCCCAGGCTAATCAGTGTGACCAGACTGAACACACCAAAACCGGCAGATAAAAAATTCCAGATAATGCCGCTATCCGAATCGCCGAAATAAACGGCAAGAGCCCCCCATACGGAAGTCGCGATAATAATCAACGCCATTAATGACAACTCGATGAATCGCTTCATGTTTTGAAAGTACTCCCGAACTCAAAGATCATGGTTAGTATGTCGATATCACAGTGCCTTCCCCCAAATTTACACTTTCGCGCTGAATGCAATAAACGACGGGGTAATAAAACTTCGCTCAATCTCATCTCAGAACCCTCCGCCGAAACGATATTGCCAAGCAATGCCCGCCACATCGAAGTCGCTTCCGATACGGGTCGAGACGCCGGTACTGTAATAGATTTTGACGGAGTTATAACGGTTTACGGGCAATGCCAGTGTGGCGCCCATACGTGAATTTTCCAACCGGTCGTTACTTTTTGATCCGTCCACGCTAGTCTGACCGCCGGTATAAAAAGTACCGTCCACAGCTGCCCAGATACCGTAGCCGAAGCTGTAAACAATGTGACCCTGAACAGAATAGATAGGCTCCTGTTCACGCAGTTGACCGCCGAAAAACTCATCGTTTTCGCTGAAGAATCGGACCCCACCGGCCAACTCCAATGTTAAAGGTCCATAACTCTTGGCAATGCCTATCTCCGGTTTGATAGACCACCGATTGGTACCGATGTTAACGAGTTTGTCGGCGTCATATTGCCCGCCCGGCGCCGTCACTTCTAGAACGGTGCCGATAACAAGGTCTTGTCGATAATGCTTGAATTCATCCAAAGGATATGCGGGAGCGCCGAAAAGGTTGAGCGAAAAGCGAAAACGCGGATCGGCGAAGCCGTCCACGCGGCGCTCGCGAGTTTGACCAAATGCCTTGGCGTCGCCTGAAAGCCAGGCATAGGGCACCACTACGTCAAACTTGGCGGACTTACCTAAGACATCCAGCGAACGAGCATAGGCAAAAAACATAGAATGAACCTGGAGCTGCGCATCTTGTAAAGGCAACGAAGGATCGGTCGCGACACTGCCTTCCGTGAGTCCGTAACCCATGACCAGAAAATTCAGACCCACGGGAGTGTTGACATACGAGCGCGGTTCCAGCTCCTGGCCTTGCGTACGAAAAGTTACGAATACGAAGAACATCGCGAAAAAGTTAACTATCCGCATCACAGTCCTCTACGGCCATTGCTTGGCAACGGCTCGAGTCTATATGTTTTGCCGTTTTTTTTCACAGTCGAACCGGTTTGAACATTGTCTTTTCGAATCAACACTTGAAGCCGATTAAAATTTGATATTCATACGCAAACTCGCTTCGAGCGTCGTATCCAAGCCTTGCAACTCACCATTGCTGTTGAGTGTTTTATTCAACGCAGAGTTGATGATCTGAAGATTGGGGCTCAAAGTGAGCCAAGGCGTAACCGAAGCGGTGTAATACAATTCTATTGCGTCCTCGTAATCGAGCCCGAGATTGAGCCGCTCGCGAAGTAGCGGTACAAAATGGTCGCTGAATTGCGTGCGCGCCCAGCCAATACCGAACGAGTCGTCAGGCCGACCGGGCATGACGCCCTTGCCGCCGATTCCCATCAGATAACTGTACTGAATGGGATTCGGATTACCGTCGGTAGCGCCAAAGCTGAAGAAAAGGCCGATACCTTTGCTCGAATCGCCTTCCGGCTGCCATAAATACTGATCGAAGCTGTAAATAACCGCCCAGGTGTTGTCTTTTCGGTTCGCCGGTCTAACCGGGACGAGCAGTTCCGGAAAAAATCGCTCTAGAATCCGGCTGAGTATCGTGCCGGGGTTTGCAAGCCTGGGAAATCTTTCGTTCAAAAGCATACGACCTATGTTGGCAGGGTCCTGATCTAGAGAAAAACGGGGCTTGTCACTCCATATTCCGCTGACACTCTGATGACCGACCAGCCCGAACGGCTTGATTTTGATATTTGCCGCACTAACGACGGTCGTACCGTCATCAAAAGCCTTGCCGACATCATTATCTGTCGGCGTGCCGCTCGCATCGAGAGCCATCGCCGCCAGCGTAATATTTTCCGTCGGCAAAAATAAAATTCCTCCGCCATAAGCCGAGAGCGGAACCATTGCATAAGCCATCGAGAAATTCATCGCTGCATTCGAAAACTGAGTGCGATAATTGCCGTAGAATTCAGTCGGCGTAAAATCGAACAGATTGACTTTCCCCATGAATACGCCGAATTGGGGACTGAAAAACTGCGTGAATGTCGCACCCATCAGAGCGCTATCGGCTTCATTGACACCGGGAAACAAATAGGATGCGTTGGTGGGTACTACGGCGCCGACATCGTTGTAAAGTGTATTGCCGAAGCTTGAAACACCTTCGAACTTGAAGAAACCGCCCGGCCAGAGTCCCATTTTACCCATGTCCAGATCGAGCGAGTAGTCGACGTTGCCCCAGAATTCCGCAGCCGTGTCCTTACCGCCTGCAATGACACCCTGCGGAAGCAAATACATGTCTGCGTCCAACACTACACCCTTTTTAGCCAATTCGTCTCTCGACCCGCCCCAACTGCCGCTGAGCCGAGGCCGCGACGACAAGTCGCCGCCCCAAGTCGGCGGCGTGTCGATCGGCCCTAGCGCTCTGGCATACGGGTTTGCAGCCATCAGCAGTATCATGCCGAGTAGCGGCGCGGCATTCTTTACTCGTAGGAAAGTTAACGAAAAATTCATGGGGTTCATGACAAAAGTCCGGTGGTAAACAAATTATTCCGCGCAAAATCATTAAACCGAGAACGCAACTCAAAAAGTTAAGTTCTCGCCGTGTTGCGCCCAAAAAGCCGGGTTGATCTTAGTATGGCGGCGCTACCGGCATATAAATAACGCCGTTATTACCGTAAGCTTGGGTATACCAAGAAGCCCCGCATTGATAATAGGTTACGCCATTGACCACCGTCGTATTGGGCGTACAGGGCAGGCCGGTCGAAGCTGTAGGTGGAGGTGCCGAATAGACGACTGTTGTAGACGGGGCTGTCGTTGTCGCGGATGATGAGTCTCCGGCCGCGTATCCCGCCATGGCACCCACCGCAGCTGCACCGAGCGCCACGGCGGCGACTTCGCCGTCGTCCCAATGGTTATCGTCGTAATAGCCTTGTGGCGGCGGATAGTAAGCCCCTGCCGGCGGTCGATAACCCGGAGGGTAAGCGCCTTGATAGGACTGCGCGGTTTGTTGACGATCTTGGGTTCGACTTGTAGCGCCTTGTTGACGGGTCTCGACGTTTTCATTCGAGTATTGCTGGCGCTGACTTTGGCTGTCCAGCTTGTAATCCTGGCGTTGTGCCTGATTTTCGGTTGAGCTGCCTTGACGGCTTTGCTGGGTCGACGCCCTGTTCGTTGAAGCCGTCTGCGCGGTCTGCGAGCGGCTAGACGTTCTAGATGCGGATGCCGCAGAACTTCCGGACCTCGTCGAACCGTATCGGCCCGCACCGGAGGAGAAACTGCCGCTCGCAGCGGCGCCGCTTCGAGAATAACCACCACCGCCTCCACTCAGGCCACGCGCGGTTGCTTCATCGATGATTCCCAACGAAATCACGATAATCGCTATAAAAGCTGTTGCGACTGTTTTGATTTTAGTGTTCATTGTTTTCCTCCACTTTCTTCCGGACGTATCGAATCCTCAAGTGCAATTTTGTTTAATTCCGCAGCAAAGGCGATTTTCCTCATGCCATCGGTCGGGTTGAACGTAAACAGGGAGTCTTGGATTTCTGGCATCAGGTTCCAATCGAAAAACTGCGCTCTGAATGACGGATGCCCCTCTTCGTTCTTATAGCTTAAGACGATACGGAGCGGCAGAGGTCGAGCGCCTTCCGCAATCCAGACCTGATAATCCACCGTTTCGGTGCGTCCCGCCAAATGATGGGTCGGCGTTCCATCGACAACGGTTTTCTCGACATAATCGAGCGCCAGAGTCCGACGTTCCAGCTCTTCGGGCAGCCGGCTCACCAAGAGCATCGCCAACGGCAATCGCATGCCAAGATCTCTCAGGAAATACATGACGGCCTCATCGATGCCGCCCGGTTTGACAATTTGCGCATAGACATTGTGAGTCGGACTGGACGTTGTAATATCATTCCCGTCATACTGAACAAGATGCCGCTCGCCGTCGCTGTGTTCGATTTCGACGCGCAGTCCGTTCGGTCTTCTGACGACGATCCTACGGTTTTCGCCAAACTCGATCATCTGCCCCGACTCCTGGAGAACTTCGTAGCTGCTCTCGAGATTCACGCTGAAACTCGGGCTTTTCGCCAGAAATTCAGCCATGTTCATCAGCAAATCTTTGGCTTGCGCCGGTTCTACTGCCGGTTGAGAAACAGCGGCCAAAGCGGATATGGAATTCGTAGCCGTCATTGGCCTATTTTCGGCACAACCGATCAATGCGGCCATTCCAACCGCACACAGCATGCCGGTTAACCCCGGTTGTATTTTAGTTTTCATAAGCCACCTCCTTTGGGTGATTGCGTCGAAATGTAATTGTTCATGGCTTACCTCCTCATTATGTTCTTTGGATGAAGAGAGCGGTCTAAGCTGAACCGATCGACTCAGGTTCATTCCGCCCTGTCGACAGCCCTTTTAGATTGAGTGGTGTTTCGATCTCTGCCGATACAAACTCGACTTTGATCGGATTTTTGCTATCAACATGCACGTCACGCTGCGGAAATGCGATCTCGATGCCTCGCTCACCAAATAGATTGACGATTCGATGACGGATATCGCTCATGATGCGGCGACGATTGATTTGTTTTAAATTCCCGACCCAAAAATCCAAGGTCAGATTGAGCGTATTGTCGCCAAACCCTTCCAGATAGACTTCGGGAGCTGGCGCGTTCAACACCAAGCCGTGCTCTACAGCCGCTTGCTCAAGCAACTGAAGCGCATCACGCACCGGCGAACCATAGGCGACACCGACCGTAACCGTGCAGCGAATAGACTGGTCCGAGAGTGTCCAATTGGTGACGCTCTTATCCAAAAAACTACTATTCGGAATCAGCATGTCGATACCGTCGAAACGATGGACCTGGCAACAACGGCCGCCGATATGGGTGATCTTGCCGCTAATGCCTTCTACATCGACGATATCGCCCAGCTTGACGGGTTGTTCCACCAACAGAATCAAACCGCTTATAAAGTTGCTGATGATGTTTTGGGCTCCGAAACCGACACCGATCGCCAGTGCGCCGCCAAAGAACGTGAAAACGGTGAGCGGTATGTGTACTCTGACCAGAGCAAAAACGAGGATAGCGATGACAGCAATTAACGTGAACAGTCTGAACCCCAACAAAATGGCGCTTTCATGTCCGGGGAGTCTGTTCGACAAGGACTGAAGACCTCTGTCAGAAATTTTTCCGATCAGCCATAAGCCAAATGCCAAGATGAAAAGTATGCGTACGATCTTGCCGACTGTCACGCTGCGACGATTGATGATCTCACGGCCTTCCACGACAATTTTATCTTCGACCGTGAACAGTTCGAAATCCCAGATAAGGACGGCTACGTCACCGGCATTCTTATAGACTTTAGTAACTCGGTCACTGACAGTCGCGTTTTTATAACGCATTTCCATCGATTGTTTAAAACTTAAGAGAGTGGATTCAAGGTTGTCGGCTTCCGCGACCAGACGCCTGTACATTCCATCGTGCCGCCAAAAAGCGAGTCGCTCTCGTTCGCCCAATTCCCGATCGCCGAATTCGGGTTTCCAGTCGATAAGCTTTTTTTCTTGATTGTCCAAACGGCGACGCGCCGCATCAAGACCCGAAAGTAGAAATTTACGCCATAACTTTATTTGATCGTAACCATGTTCGATTTGGGCCAAAGCATCCTCGAGCGTTTTCAAGTCTGGATTGTTTTCGACCTGATATCGAAGCTCCCAGATATGACGGTGCGCGAGCAGTATTCTGTCCAGTAAACGCAAGAGCTTGATGATGGAACTCGATACCTCGGATTCGATCATTTGAGTTTTTAACTCATTCTGTAAGAGTTCGAGCTTCTTCTGTTGCTGTTCTGCCGCTTCCGGAAGCAGACTACTGGAAAATGTCTGAGCTTCTTGCAATCGATCGCGCGTTTGTCGCCATTGCTCATCGAGTATCCGTCCGATTTCAATGGCTTTCTGGATCTCCTTGCCCACTTCTTGCTGACGTTGCGTCAACGCGGCGAGTTTGGCATCACGATCCTGCTCGGTTAGAGGGGATGCCGAACTCGCGACCCTGACTTGTCGTTGCAAGAGCTCCTTTTCAGTGTCCCGAAGCCTAACGATTTCATTTCGAAGCTCATTCTCGGTATCGAGTAACGCAACCCGTGCTTGCTCATGAACGTTTTGCATTTCAACCAGGTCCTGCTTCCATTGCAAGCGATTGACCGAGGCCGATTCGGCCTTATCGAGCTGTTCCTGCGCCTTTCTCAACGCCTGTTCGGAATTCTTAAAAGAATCTCGTCTCGATTCGAGCAGATTGTCATACAGTGCTTGTTCAATACGAACGGTTTCGAGTTCGCGCTCCTTGGCACGCAGTTGGTTCCACAAATCGTCAACGAAATCGATGGTATAGGGTCCCGGTTCGGCAAAATTCAGCCACGCTTTCGACTTCGCCTCGATATCCTGCCGAGCGACCCGCACAGTCTTAAGTTTATTCAATGCATCGAGATGACTGTCATAGCTGTTGACAATCAGATTGAGCACTCGTCTATACTCGGCCCATTCGTCAGCCTCCGCTTCGGGAGGCGCTCCCGAACCGTCGCCAGGCAACGCAGACAGCCTATTTTGGACTTGAACTCGCCTCGACTGCACGGCGGTGATGCGCTCGTCTATCGAGTCAAGAGCCTTTTCCTTAACTTCCGTATCGTCGGCTAAGACGGTCATGGGCATCAAGATAATCAGCAGAACGACAAAACGCGAAGACATCTTCAGCTGGCTCAATAAGCCTTGAATACTGCTCTGATTAAAAATTCGCCGTTTTGTCGATATCGGATCGTTCATTGACTCAACCGAGTGGTGTATCAAGCTTTGCAATCAAGGCCGGCTCGATCAATTGACCGAATAGCCGAGCGCTTCCAGGCAGGACTTCATGGCTCGATTGTAATTGTCGAGCCCCGGCGGGGGGGCGGATGCGGCTTGCCGTTGACTGTCACGTTCCTGAAATCCGCGCTTCATCGCGCCTCCAACGGCACCAATAGCCGCACCCTTGCCAGCATCACCGGCAATCGCACCGATGGCTGCGCCTGCCGCAGCCCCTCGCGCCCCTCCCCTAAGCGTTTCTCTGGAGGCGCTACCAAAGCTTGGGCCGGAACTTTGAGCAGGCGGGTTGCTGGGATCGTAGCCGGATTGCTGCACCGACCAACCGTGGCAGTTATATTGATCCTGTTGCTGCTGTTGCGGATTCTGTCCCATTTTTGGGTAAATCATCAGATTTCCCTGTGCCCATACTGTCGGCGATACGATTACCCCCCCCATAACACAGGCGATGATGGTCTGCATAAATTTACTACTTGATCTATTCATTTTTGTATCCCTTATGTTTTGTTATCATTTGAATAATTGAAGCCGGTAAAAAGGCGCGTCAATTTCATTGCACGGGCGGCATCGCACCGCAATTCGCCAAGCGGTATGCTAAGCGCTCCGCCCAATAATCGAAAGACCGTGTCACATCATCCCATTCTTGAGTGACGCCTTCGTAGGACTTCTTTCCGACTCTACGATCGACAGCCGCGGCAATCCGTTCTCCGGTCATTGCATCGGTGATATCCGCTTCGGCACCGGCCCTGCCGACAAAAGTCGCTGTTCCGGTTGCCACTTCTTTAATTGTCGACATGACCAATAACTGCGGCACGAACGAGGAGACTGTATCCAATGCGACCCATGAGCCCTCCGCCTCAGTGATCGCCGTTCTGATTCTTATCGTTCCGGGTTCGGGGTTTCGAACGATTCGATAATGTTTGCCCAACTCGTCAACCAATGAGCCATGCATGTGATTGACTAAGACCTGTCTTTCTGCGGGCGGCATTTCGGCCAAATCTTTGTTTCCGCTGACCCAAATTTGGACTGGCTCGATCAAGACCTTGTCATAGTCATGACAAGTGCTCTGATAAGACGGATTGATATAAATCTTAAGCGCCTCGCCTTCTTTTCCTTCCCCGAGCATCGAATAATCCCCTAAAAAACCGGCGGGTTCGACGTCTCTTGCTTGTTTGGTCGGCGCACACCCCAGCATCGGGAGGACCAGAATCAAGCCGAAAACCCCCAATTTTGTTCTTTTGTTATCGTTTCTCATTTCATTAGTCTCCTGATTTGTAACTGTTGTTTCCAATATATGTGTAAGGATTTCTCCGACGCCTTACCTAACGTTCATGAAAGCCCTGGCCATCGCCCTGGCAAATGAAAGTACGCGGCTCGCTCCTTCCCAAGCAGAGCTTGGGAAGGAGCGAAAAGGAGCCAAATCCGCAAACTTTCACAGTAAGTTGTAAGATGAGCGCTGCCCATTGTGTTGCTTTGGAATAAAGTCGATCTTCTATTGGTTTAGGGATTTATTCGGGTAATCTTGGAACCTTGCACCCCCAAGCCGGCCATCAAGCCTCTTTGCCCGAATACCACTGCATAAACATCGTCTCGAAGTGTCATCGTCGTCATCGTTTTGGCCATTCCCTCATCCAGAACGACAACGCTCGGGCCAACCCCGATTTCAAATCCCGCACTGCTGTCGAGATGAGCCAACGCGGCATCGTTCATGAAAAACAAGGCATAATCGAACGATTGCACCCCGGCCTGTAAACCGTAAGATCCGGCTACCATTCTGTAATAACCGACCGTTCTGCCGCCTTTTCGCATCGCTCCTTTTCCGTATTGCGCGCCGCCGATGAATCCGGCTTTTACTACATTCGGAAACACCAATACGCCTTTTGCTCGCGCCGCCAATTGCCGAAAGTTGGGTGATTGTTGGTAAAGCGTTGCGAGAGCCGCATTGACATCTTGGTCGATTTGCCCAGCGGACGAAGATGACCTTGATGCACCACCGCCGGCCTGGCAGCCTGCCAAGATCGATACCGTGATGAGTATTAAGCAGGGTAATAAAAGAGTTTTCATGGGCATTCTCTGTGTTGATGGATGAGTTTTCTTAATCGAATTGTGTGAGTTCACGATTCACTCCTTTGACAAATGTTCATTCAGTAAAATCAACGAAGGATCATGGGGTAACCGCTTCAGAGCGGACTCGACAAACTCGCGGGCCTCCTTGTTATTACCCGCACTGGAAAGAGCCAGAGCATAGACATAGCTGAACTGCGGCGCACCGGGATCGAGATCAACCGCTTGTTTCAACGAAGTCAAGGCCTCCGTAAGATTCTTGTTCCGTGCCTGCAACAGCCCTAGGCTGTGATGAAGCACTGCCGATTTCGGCGCATGATTCAAACCTTCTCGAAGCACTTTTTCGCCGTCGCCATCGCGCTTGATTCGGCGTAGCAGATCGGCGAGATTGATATAAGCCGGTACCCAGTTCGAATCGAGTTGCAAGGCTTCCCGGTAGGCCCGCTCGGCGGAATCGGTCTCGTCTCGAACCGAATAAAAATTACCTAGATTGACTTGTGCCGCCGGGTCGTCCGCATTCAAGCGCAACGCGCTAAGATATTCATTCATGGCTTGCCTAAATTCGGCTCTTTCATGAGATGGAATACTTTGCTCTGAAGTACCAGCGAGAGCCGATGCGGCAAGCGCTCGCACTGTTCGCACCGGATCGCGCAAGAGCTGATGCGCAATCGGCCAGCGCTGCTCAGGCGTCAATTGGGACAAGGCTTCGAGCGCCGAACTACGCAGCAACGGTTCAGGATCATTTAACGCTTCCGTTAAAAGCGGGAACATTTCGGAGCTTAACCTAGTGCCAAGCTCCGCAACCGCGGTGGCCCGCGCGATTGTTGGTTGATTGTTGTCTTTCAGCAACGCGGTTAACCGCGCATTGGTATCGTTTGCACCGGATTGCGCGGCATGCAGCGTTTCGGCAAAATCTTGGTACCCCTTCGGATCATGTCCGTAGCGCTGCCGGACGATATCGGACGCCCAACGGGACGTTTGATCGCTATGGCAAGCATTGCAGGCATTCGGCGTGCCGATTTGTTCCGACAAGTCCGGGCGCGGAATTCTAAAACCATGATCGCGGCGCACATCGACGACCATATAGGTCTTGACCGGCATGTGGCAGTCGACGCACCGCGAACCTGGAGCGCCGAGTTCATGAAAATGATGGCGCTCGTTGTCGAATTGTTCGGCTGCATGGCATTGCAAACAAACGCCATTGCCCTCCGCGCGCAGTTTCAGCGAGTGAGGTTCGTGGCAATCGCTGCAAGCCACGCCGTATCGGTACATCTTGCTTTGCAGGAACGAACCGTATTCATAGACTTCACCGTCGATCTGACCGTCGGCGTGGTACAAACTCTCTTGCAGCAACGAGGGCAGATGCGAATCCATCAGCGAGCCGTAGTGGTAATCGGCGAAGAATTGCGCGCGTCGAGAATGGCAGCGGGCGCAAATCTGAACTTCTTTATCCGCACTGCGTGGGACATTGCGATGAGCATTCCCCGACTCAGGATCGATCGTCCACCGGCTCCCGAGACGTTCATCCAACTGAACGATCAAGCCCTTGGTTTCGGCATCGATACGCTCGAAACCGGGCTTGCGTTCGACCCAGGCGACATGGCGCGAGGCAGGACCGTGACAAGCCTCGCAGGATACATCGATCTCCGACCAAACGGTATGATAACTGCGGGTGTCAGGATCGTAATTTTTCTGCAGGTTGGTCGAATGGCACTCTGCGCACATGAAATTCCAATTCTGCGCACGCTTCGTCCAATGCAGTTCGTCGGTATGAACGGTGGATTCGTCCGGATACAGATGAAACCAGCGCTGACCGCCCTCTTCTATTGAACGGCTGTCCCAGGCGATCGAAATTGCCTGGAGCCGCCCGCCCGGCAGTTCAATCAGGTACTGCTGCAGCGGAAAAAAGCCGAAGGCATACTTGATCTCGAAGTCGGCCAATCGGCCGTCCGGCCCGTCGGTGTTCATCCAAAAACGGCCATCACGGCGAAAGAATCGCGAGACAATACCGTCCTTGCTGAATTCAGTGTCGTCAAAATTACCTAGTACCGTGCCGCTTGCCGCTTCCTGCATCGCCAGATCATGATGCGAACCCCTCCATAGGCGATCCTGTTCGGCATGACACTCGGCGCAAACGCTCCTGCCGACAAATTCAGGACCGGACAAGACCATCGCTTTCGATGACGCCACATCGCCATTCGACGATGACGGATGGCCGGATGTCCTGACAAAGATCACCGCCACGCCGATAATCAGCAACACTGCCGCTGCCGCGAACAGCGACTTACGATACGGTCTGACCGGAGCCGACATGTCACGGATTCCTGCGATCTATCGACCGCTTGGCGACCTTCCGATTCATTTCATGTCTTCCCTAAGATCCATTAGAACCCGATCCACCGAGTCGACGCGGATCAAACCGGCACGGGGATATTCGATGTCCAGTATCACATAGACCGTAATCGACATGATCACGGTGAAGCCTATCGCATGGACCCAATTGCGGTCCTGATTGCTGCCGGTCACGTAACCCGCCAACAGCGAACTCATCAACGCTAAGGCAAACAGCATCATAAAAATGATCATTGGCGGATGCATGAACCGCGATGTCGAATCACGGTATTCAGCGATATCGAACATTTGATTCAAGGCCGCCAGCAGCAGCGTCGTTGCCGGAACCGATCCCGTCGTTTCACAAGCTTTGACCGCCTGCGACCAGATTAGCGTTTGCAGATCCCCGGTTCTTTCCAACTCGGCTTCTGCCGCTTCGAGATCGGGAAGCAAACGATACACTTCGATACGCGAATCGAGATAGTTTCTAAACAAGCTTTTCAGAGCCGGTTGGCTTTCAGCCGATAACAAATCCAGACGAAGATAGGCGGTGCCAATCGCATTCGCCTCTTCCATGACCAACTCCCGGCGATGATCCAATCGAGAAGAAGCGCCATGAAAAGTGAAGGCGATTAGTAGCCCCATTAGCCCGAACACCGCGCCGTCCAATAAGCCGGACGAAGACTTGTCTCCTTTGTATTCTACCGTCGATGATGTGAATCCCATTCGCCTGCCGATCACAAAAACGAGCAACATACCCATGAATAAAGCGAGCGAACACAATAAGTTGAGATAAGTGAAGACGATCATTCAACTCTCCACCGCGGAAACACCGAAAATGACGGTCTTTTTCCTTGATATGTAGGATCAGAACGACTCAGGCGCGCAACCATAACTCGGCCTCCTTCAAAGAGGACGGTGCAAAAAATTCAATTTCGGTGGCGCGCAAGCCCTTGCCGACGTACATCAAAAGCCGCTCTTTCCAGCGCTCCTCGGCTACGATCGCAATCTTGACGATCTCGTTTCCATGCTCCAGCAAAAAATCATCCTCGCCCCACTCCTCCGATTTTTCCCAACCCTCGAAGTCTTCGACAATGACCAATACCTTCGGATAGAAACCGCGTTCGATAAAATCAAGAGCCATGTCTTGCAGGGCTTTCTGATCGGCCAGGCGCATGATCTCTCGAATATGAACGGTTATCAGATCGCCATCGATTTTTGTTATTTCGTGAGACATCGCTTAATTCTCCTTCCCCGTAATATTTGGCGATTCAGTCACAAGCCGGCGGAGACGTCCCTTTCCCAGGAAACGGTCGAGTCCGGCGTAGAGGTGATAACTCAAAAACATCAAACCGATAACGATGACTTTGGCTAGCATGATGTTGCGATCCTTATGCTCCCAGACATAGATGACGGATTGACCGAACATGCCGACCTCACGGTAAGCATGAAAAAGTTTTTCAATGAACAAGACTATGAACGTAACGAGCATATAAACCAACGCCTTATACAAAGCAGCTATTCCCAATGGGTGGCTTGCGTCGAAACGGTTTCCGGCAGGCGTCTTATCGAGAATGATCACGAGTTTTGCGACGATAAGCGCGCTGACGACCGCCGTTGAAAGAGCGTGAACTTCGATGAGATAGTCAGCCAGCAATAACTTTTTCAATGTCAACATGACAACGAAACACAAGAAAAAATAGAGGGTAACCAAACCCACCTCCTTAATCTCTTGTTTCAGCGTCGATAGTAATTTCATGTTTTGCTCCTTTAAACGATTGAAAAAGATTGCTTCATTTCCATCTCATTCGAATTCAAAAAACGCCTCAGTTCACCTGAACCATGACTTTCGGGATATGTCCGGTAAAACGAGATTTTGCTTCCGATCCGATCGTTTCGACGACGGGGGTTGCCAAATCGATGCCGACATCGGCAGTTTCATCCGCCGAGAAAATCATCGGCTGAGTGCGTTCGATGCGCCCTTCACCGACTTTCTCGTCATTCACGAACAGAGTACCCAGTCCGCCTTTGCCCAAGCCGCCGCCGTCATAAGCAAACTCGAAGCGAACCGTCGATTTGCCCGGTTTGAGCTTTTGGTTCGAAGCGATCGTGAAACGCTGCAGTCCTAGGAAGTTGTAGTCGTAAGCCGGCACGCCGTCCTTGACGTACAACGCCCAGCCGCCGAATCGGCCGCCTTGTACGAGGATGGCGCCGTTGGCTCCGCTTTGCGGCACTTCGATGTCGGCAATAATGGTCTTGGACTTGTTTTTGATATTCAAAAAGACATTTTCCGACATACCGGTCATGCCCTCGGCCAATGTTATCGAGGTACGTCCGCCCATGAGATCGGGACGACCGACCAATTCCGCGTTCACGCGCTCAAGCACCCGGTCGTCGATCGGCAGCGCATGATTCTTCTCGGCCTCGGCGATGAATAGCTTCTGCAACTCGGCCAATTTGTCCGGATGGGCCTCCGCCAGGTCGTTCACGAGACTGAAATCGCTACGGGTATCGTACAGTTCCCAGATATCCTCGACGAGCGGGCGGCGTGGCTCGCGTTCCCAAGGTGCCCTATGGATGGTTCTGGCGAACCAGCCGTCGTGATACATGGCGCGGTTGCCGAACATCTCGAAATATTGGCTGACGTGCCGATCCTTCGCACTGGCGTCATCGAAACTGTAAATCATGCTGACCCCGTCCATCGGGCGCTGCGTCACGCCGTTGACTATTTTGGGTTCCGGCAGGCCGGCGGCCTCGAGGATGGTCGGCGCAACGTCGATCACATGATGGAACTGAGTACGCAACCCGCCTTTGGACTTGATGCCTTTCGGCCAACGGATAGCCATACTGACCTTGGTGCCGCCGTGATCGGAGGCGACTTGCTTGGTCCACTGATAAGGGGTATCGAAGGCCACTGCCCAGCCGGCCGCCATGTGCGGATAGGTTTCGGGGCCGCCCCATTTATCCAGAAATTTGAGCATATCCGGCACCGTTTCCTGCACGCTGTTGAAATAGGTCATCTCGCTGAACATGCCGTTGCGGCCGCCCTCGGCGCTGGTGCCGTTGTCGCCGTACACGAAAATGACCAGAGTGTTGTCGCTCTGTCCGGTTTCTTCGATGGCTTTGACTACGCGACCGATTTCATGGTCGGTCATTTCGACGAAAGCGGCGAACACCTCGGCTTGGCGCGTGAACAAGCGTTTCTCGTCGTCCGACAGCGTCTCCCAGTCCGGAATGGCCTCGGGCTTGGGTGCCAGTACGGTACCTTCGGGCACGATGCCGCTGGCGATTTGGCGAGCCAAAATCTCTTCTCTCAACTTGTCCCAACCCTGATCGAATTTACCCTTCCAGCGGGCTATCCATTCTTGCGGTGCATGATGCGGCGCGTGCACGGCATCCGGCGCATAGTAGGTAAAGAACGGTTTGTCAGGCGTCAGAGCATTCTGATACTTGATCCAGGCAACCGCTTGGTCGGTCATGTCGGTCAAGAAGTGATAATCGGGATCGTCGGGCAGTTCGACCTGATGAACGCCGTCATAGATGAACGGCGCCCACTGGTTGGTCTCTCCGCCCAGAAATCCGTAAAACTTGTCGAAACCCTGCCGGGTCGGCCAGCGGTCGAACGGGCCGGAAATACTCGCTTCCCAAGCTGCCAATTCATGCCACTTGCCGAAGGCGCCGGTACTGTAACCGTTCAGACGCAACATTTCCGCGAGTGGTGCGACTTCGTTCGGGATCTGTCCGGTGTTGCCGGGAAACGCCGTGCCGGTCTCGATGATGCCACCCATGTTGTTGACGTGATGATTGCGCCCGCTTTTCAAGGCAGTGCGGGTCGGGGAGCAAACTGCGGTGGTGTGAAAATTATTGTATTTCAAACCTTCATTGGCGATTTGGTCGAAGGTAGGCGTGCCGACAGGGCCGCCGAAACTGCTCGCACCGGCAAAGCCGAGGTCGTCGATCAATACCAAAAGTACATTCGGCGCGCCTTCCGGGGGCTTGACTTCGAAGCGGGGCGGAGGCACGGCATTGCGAACGTCCAACTCTTTGTAAATAGGCCGTTTCGGTTCGGGAATCGGCAACACCGTTCGATCTGCGCCGTTAACTGTCGACGATTCGGTTTGAGTCTCGGTCGACTTTTTGGAAAGGGATAGTTCATTGCAGCCGGCAATTAACAAGGTTAGAACGGCTATCGTGATTTCATGTTTTTTCATGGGTATATCCTAATTTCATGGTGCGGTATTCATTTAAAAAGGTCTCAACGTAAACGGCGTGGAATCGGTCACCGATTCGCCCGATTTCCGATTCGCGATTTTCACGAACTGTTCCGCCCAGCGGTCCATAATGCCCTTCGCAGGACCGTACCAAGTCAAGCGAGTCAAATCTAGAGGGCCCACATCCTGCATGTCGCGGTCGGCAAACGAAGCGACCACCTCGCCGGTCTGCATATCGCGAAGACGGCCTTCGAAAGCGGCGCGGCGCTGATTGATGACTCCGGCCGCCGTTCCGCCCCCCATTTGCAGCCAGCCGAGTGCGTGAAGCACAGGCTGTGAGGGATCGATTTGTATCAAAGCGAGTTCAAGCCGTAGCGCCGGTTGACTGTGTTGACTCGCATGCTCGATGAGTCGAAAACGACGGCGAGGATCTTCTCTGAATTGTTTGATAACCTGGCTACGAAAATACTGCGCCAGTTCTTCGATATCGGCTTTCACATCGCTGATATAGTTTGCCGAACTCAGTTGATGCAACCAGTCCATTTCCTGCATGTATTGTGTGTTGACTGGGGCGACGACAAGCTCATGATATGTATTCTTGTCGAAACTGGGTTTGATCCATACCTTCTGAAACGGCAAATCGATGCGTTTGACTTGGCGTTCGGGATTTTCGATGAAGCCTGCATCGGGCGCAGGTTCGATGACTAAAGATTTAGCTTGGTTGGAACCGGTTCGAACGTTCGAACACCCGGTTATCGTTACAGCCAGGAACATGACTAACGAATAAAGAATGTAGCTTTTCATAGGCGGTTTAATTTGAGTTATTGTTTTTTTCATAACCATTCAACGAGACACGTTAAAAAGCATTTCGAAGTTACCCTTCAAAAAATTCATTGATTCAATCCAACGTCTTTCAAAGCTTGTTTGCAGCGGGTGCTAACCGATTTTTCGTTGCTGTCGAGACAAGCCAGCAGCCGACCTTCACCGACCTCTACATCGGCGCAGTATTTTTCAAGATCATCAGCACATTCCGAGACCGCATAACGAAGCGAAGCAATGGCTCGTTCTAGTTGCGCGGAGGCATCATAGAGGGCGAATTCGCAGCGGCCCGAGAGTTTGTCGCCATGCGCGTAGATGCAAGCCAGCAAACGATTGTCGCCAGCCGTCACGTTTTTACAGTAGGTCTCCAATTCGGTGCTGCAACCTTGCAAAAAGGTCTCAATCGGTACTTTTTGTGTCGTATCCAACGTAGAGTCTTCTTTTGTATCGTTTGCCGCACAGGCATTGATCGACAAAGCCATCGACAGGGTCATGCTTACAAATAGCAGATTAAATCTCATAGTTTTTTCCTTGTGTTGTTGAATCAATCAATAACGCTTTGCTTTATCATTGACTCGAATTTTATGTTTGAACAAACCAACTTTAATCAGTGCAGTTTCTAACCTTGGCAGCAAATTCGAGCCCGTAAACATCGCTAATGAACCTAAATTCACATTTAGGCGGTTCGGTCGATAGTTCCATCAGTGAAGCCAGTTGACTAAAATGATGAGATGCGATCATGCTGCGCAAGGACTCTTCGGAGTCCCAAGTTTCTTGATAAACTATGCGGCATGGAACAGCAACGGTCTTATAAACCTCGACCGTAATACAGCCGGATTCGGCGCGCGCCTTTTTGGCGAGCACTCGAAGCGCTTCGATCACTGGCCGACTTTTATTGGACGGTATTTTGAGGGTGAGATGGAATTCGATCATAACTCAAATTAACCGCACATTCTGTGCCATTTGAGATAACACTAGTGCCAACCATGTAAATCCTTTACAAAACAGAATCTTAACTAATTGACTGAGCGGGAAGCTAGCTACGCTTAAAAAACCAAAAACACGAAATATCGGAGATTACCCGATATTAACCATCAAAACTTGAAAGTGATCAGCGCTTCGTTGCCTGCACAATGCAAGAAGACTTTATGCCCGAATCAGGCAGCCCATTGAGCAGTACCGCGAGGAATAAAAAAAGTGTTCGTTTCAGTCTCGAAAAAAAGGTCGCTTGCAGGTTTTTCGAATAAGCAATAGGGGTTCTGTAGAGCCAATAAGACGGCAATACGCCCAGTAATGACAAATAAGGAAACAGTTCGCCGTTAATACTAAAAAGAGAGTTGAGAGTCTCAAACTACCGTTCGTCTTATCGTGGCTGCGGCTACGACTGGACCCTGTTTGGACAATTGGCTTCGGCAAGCTGAAGCATCTTGCTAATCAGATAATTTTTTGCTGCCTTCCTGATCGCCATTCCAAAGTAATGGTAAATCGTAGCCGTGTTGGTGTTTCCAGTTTTTTGATAGATTGTTCGGTGACATTTTTTTGCCCAAGCTGCATGCCTGCCATGTCGTCCGAACTGTTGACGAAGAAAAACAGCATAAATGTCAGCACGTTGACCACCATCGGTAGCGGTAGCGCATATAAAAAACAACGAATGATATAGGTATTCATATGCGGTTATTGAAAAATTAATTTAGGCTGTGATCCAGACTGGATTCTAACAGGCTAGGCATATTGGTTAGCATGTCTTAAGGAATAACCTTACTCTGTACAATTGGAATGAGAAGTGTAGTTTGAAGTGTAGTTTGCTGAATCATTCTAAAAAAAGCTATAGTATTAAACAGCTAAGGCGGCGATATAAAATAACTCTGTCAGTATCGAATGCGTGGCTAACGAACGACTCGATTTCAATGCATGCAAGAATGACAGGTTTATTTCATTACAATGCCCAATGATTAGTGCGCAGGAATAAAACATGATCTGCAGCAAAAATTGTCAATAACTTCCTACCCATCGCTGCTTAATTTACTTGGCTGAACTGCCGTTCTCTTTCCATTAAAAATTATGTTTAAAAAGTCGTTTATCATTCTACTTGTCGCATTAGCTCTATGTGGCTGCCAATCATCATTTGGGCCTGGTGCCTTACAAGCCTCCCACCCGGCTTATAATCAGGTCATTATTCAGTCGTTGAATGAGCAAATGCTGCTTAATTTAGTCAGGCTGAAGTATCGTGACAAAGCTTATTTCCTTAAAGTAGGTAGTGTTACGGCGTCCATGGCTTTTGATGGCAGCGTCGGCATCGATACGGAATTGAATTTAGCACCTGGTGGTAATATTGTGAAACCCAATCTGGGTATTAGTTATTCAGACAGGCCGACGATCTCCTTCCAACCCTTGGATGGTGAGGATTTTCTGAAAAGCGTGTTGTCTTCTATTTCATTCGATGCATTGCTAGTCATGACGCAATCTGGTTGGAGTATAGAACGGGTTTTTGGCTTATGTGTTGAACGCATTAATAATGTCTACAACGCACCTACTGCTTCTGGGCCGAGCCCGGCAATTGAGCCAGAATTCAGAGACTTCAAGCGTGCAATGCAATTAATTCGCGAACTACAACTCACACATGAAGTTGAAATCGGACCGGACGAACATAACGATTTACACGTTTTGTTTAAAGTCACCGATAAAAATCGAGATAAGGTGCTTGAAGTATCAAGCTTGTTAGAATTCGATTTGCCTAAAGACGGAAATCAATATTTGCGAATTAAACTGGATAACAATTTCCTGCGTATCAACGCCAATGAATTAAAAATACGCCCACGTTCCATTGCTAGTGTGTTGTATTACCTTTCCCAGCAAGTCGATGTTCCCTCTAGTGATATCGATGCTGGCTTAGTCACGGTTACTCGTACACCAAACGGTAAGCCGTTTAACTGGAGCGAAACGCCTGCTGGCGAATTTTTCCATGTTCGATTCAGTGAGGACTTTCCTGAGTCAGCATTTCTGGCTATTCCTTACCGGGGACATTGGTTCTTTATCGCAGATAACGACCTGGAGTCGAAGTCAACTTTTATGCTTCTAACCCAGTTATTCGATCTGCAATCGGGTCAAAGCAAGTATTCTGGACCAACTCTAACTTTGCCTGTACGTTGATGTGCTGTGTAACCTCATGATTCGTCGTGGAATGTTCCCTCGTATAATGAGGGCGTGAGGTTACATTTTATCGTCAATCAAGCCACGGTTCTTTTCTCCGCGTTAGCGGCTTCGTCCAACAAGTGCGTCAACCAGGAAGCTCCTTACATCGCGCCTGTTACGCATGCGTTATGTGGTGCCTCCTCAATTTAGCAGCAAGTTTATTGGAAATATATACCCCGTAGATCAAAATTCGGCACCGGGGGCCCGTCAAAGGACGCCGTGAATACGTCCATGTAGGCTCTATGCCAGCATCCATGCTGGCAAAGCCTTTGCCAGGCACCCCGGTGCCTCCTTAGGCACTGCCGAAATTTCAAGTGCGAAAGGTATAATTCAGTTTTACAACATTAATAGAAACACGTGAATTCAAGTAATAAGGGGATAATTATGAGAATTAAAGATTGGGTTTTTGGTGCGCTAGTGACGTGTGTTTTAACCTCAGCTACAAGCGTGTGGGCCAGCGAAAAGGTTACAGTCGATAATTTCGTGCGCGCCGAGACCGACATGACGATGCGCCGCTACGAGGCACTGGGAGCGTTCGGCAAGATGTTTCATCTCCGAGCACCAACACCGCTGGATCGACAGGATGTCATCCGGATGAACCGAGATACGCTCTATTCCTTTGGGATATTCGACCTGACCGAACCGGTCACGATCACCATACCGGAAACCGATCGTTGGCTTTCAATGATGCTGGTTAGCCAAGATCATTCTATTCCACCCGCCATCTATACCGCGGGTCCGCACACGATAACGCAAGAAATGATAGGCACCCGTTACGTTACCGTAATTTTTCGAACGCTGGTCAATGCGAACGATACTGCCGACATCAAGCAAGCAAATGTCGTTCAAGATCAAATCAAGGTTGAGCAGAAAAATATCGGATCACTGGAGGTCCCGGACTGGGAAGAGGCGTCATTGACCAAGGTTCGAGACGCGATCAATGTCCTCGGATCAACGCTCACGGATGGGTCGGACATGCTGGGCATCAAGAGCGAACTGCCGCCGATCCATCACCTGATCGGAACGGCGATGGGTTGGGGCGGAAATCCAAAGCACGACGCCAGTTACATCAACGGGGTTCCCGCCCAGAACGACGGCAAAGCCAACTACGCGGTGACCATGAGGGCGGTCCCGGTCGATGGCTTCTGGTCGATTACGGTCTACAACAAGATGGGCTTCATGGAGCCGAACGACCTCGGCGTCAATTCCATCAACAACCTGACAGCCACGCCGAACCCCGAAGGCGGAGTCACTGTCCACTTCGGCGGTTGCGATGACGGCCGCGTGAATTGCATCCCGATCACCGAAGGTTGGAACTACATCGTGCGGTTGTATCAGCCCCGCCAGGCTTTTTTCGACAAGACCTGGACGTTTCCTGATCCGAATCCTGTGAAATAGATCTGAAATATACGGCTGTCAAAGCACCACATAACAAAGCAAATAATTTGACCGCTTTACGCTGCGCTCCAAGCGGCAAATTATTGCGGCGTTGGGCGGTCTGACCGAGAGCGACCCTGTATCTATTGTCAATGCAAGTAAGCCTAAAGGAGAGACAAATGAAAAAATCAAGACACGTACTTCTATGTGGCGCTTTATGCAGCGGCCTCGCTGCAGGGTTGCTAAGCGGCTGCGCGACGACCTCGCCCCCCCCGGTCGAGTACGGCCTTGACGGTGTCGTGAGGAACGGCACGGTTGAGACACGCGTGGGCGAGCTCACCTTCGAGAACGGCTACCCGAGTCGTGAATCGGTGGAGCATCTTTTCGATACGATGGACTTCCAGCGTGCAACGCAGGCCTACATCTGGGCTCTGCCGATCGTTGCCATGGCCGAGTGGCAGCAAGTGCATGAGAAGCAGTTCGGCGCGAAGGATCGCGAGATCGTCGTCTACGAGAGCACCGAAGAAAAACTGGGTATCCTCACCGCCAACGCAACGACGCCGTATGTGATCGCCTTCAACGATCTCAGTCGCTCAGGTCCGATCATGATCGAGGTGCCGGCGGGGCCAACCGGAGGTTTGGTGAACGATTTCTGGCAGCGTCCGGTCGTCGACCTTGGGCTTGCGGGGCCGGACAAGGGGAAGGGCGGCAAGTATCTCATTCTCGGCCCCGGGCAAGAAAAACCAGAGGGCATTGCTGCCGATTACGTCTACGAGAGCGGAACCATGAACATCCTTCTCGGGACCCGCATCCTCACGCCTGATCCGAATGAGTACAAGAGACTGCTCGAATCGTTCTTGGTCTATCCGGCATCGAATCCTGACGAAGTGCAACAGTATGCCAAGGCCAAGGACGAGTGGTTTCAGTATCAACCGCGTGGCTTGAAATACTGGGAGCAACTCCACGCCATCTATCAGCGCGAGCCTGTGGCCGAGCGCGATCGCTTCATGCTGGCTTCACTGCGTTCCCTCGGGATCGAGAAGGGCAAGCCGTTCAAGCCCGATGCTCGTCAGAAGGCGATCTTGGAAGAGGCCGCTCTGGTTGGTGAGGCCATGGCCCAAGCCAACAGTTTCGAGTCACGATTTCCCGGCGTGAAATACCGGGGCGACGCGGATTGGGAGTACGTGATCTTTCTCGAGCCGAGCCAGCGCGTGGGCGAACACGAGCAACTCGACGAGCGCGCCGCCTACACCTACGAGGCCGTGACGACCTCTGCGGGCATGACCACGAAGACGCCGGGCGTAGGACAGGCCTACTTGGGCGGCTACCGTGATAGCGATGGTGATTGGCTGGACGGCAGTAAGGACTACAAGCTAACGATTCCGCCGAATGCACCGATGAAGCAGTTCTGGTCCATCACGCTCTACAGCCAGGCGACCCGTACCCTCATCGACAACGGCACCGGCCGCGCCGACCGCTCGTCCCGCCATGACCTGGTGAAGAACGCAGATGGCTCCGTGAACCTTTACTTCGGCCCGGGTGAGGCGCCGAAAGGCATGGAGAACAACTTCGTCAAGACCAACGACGGAGAGGGATTCTTTGTCTATCTGCGGCTCTATGCCCCAACCGAACCCTATTTCGAGAGGTCATGGAAACTGTCGGATATTGAGAAGATCAAATAGGAGAAGGCTTTACCATTTGGGGCAAACGGACCGGAATGGAAACTTCGGTTTGTGCTTACTTTTTTGTTTCCAAAGAAATAGGCTCAGGATTTTTTCATTAAAGAAAGTTTTCAAGAATATGGGAAGGGGTATGGTGAGCAGTCTCTGGCAGAAACGTACTTATGCCTTACCGCCGAGCGGGTATACGCTGTATAGGAGTGCTTAGATGGGTGTGTCTATATGAAACGAAATCTTAGTCTGGTTTTCTTGCTTCTTTTTCTGTGCCCGGTTCTTCTTTCAGCTCAGACGGCGGAACCCGTGCTTGAGACAGTACCAAGCAGACCTGACAGTGATGCGGGGGCTACGCAGGTTTCAGTCGGCTTGTGGCTGATTGATATCGACAGCATTAACAGTGCCCAGCAAAATTTTGTGGTTAATGTTTATATGGTATTGCAATGGCATGATTCAAGGCTTGCCCATGGAAGAAAAGACACCAAACGTTATAAAACGATAGATGTTTGGACCCCCAGGGTACAGATCGCAAATGAGATCGGGATTGTTCGCTCGACCATGGCTCAGGTTGTCGATGTCGCCGGCGACGGGACAGTGACTTACCGCCAACGTTATGTGGGTCCCTTATCGCAAGCTTTAAGAGTCCATGAATTTCCGTTTGATAAACATTCATTTCGCATCCATCTTGTGTCGATGAATAGCGGGGTCGATGATGTGCAATTTGTTCCCAAGGCGGATATTGTCAGCAAGGGATTGCCTTATGCTGCGGGGATCTCGAAAGACATCAGCCTTCCGGATTGGACTGTGGAGAGCTTCCAAACGAGTTCCGCACCTTACGTCATCAATGAATTCCTGCAAGCACCGGGATATGCTTTTGACTTCAAAGCCAAGCGGGATTCAGAATATTATCTTTGGAAAGTCTTGGTACCTTTAGGCATGATTGTAGCTATGTCTTGGATAGCTTTTTGGATTGATCCCAAGGAACTCGGGGTCAATGTCTCTGCGGTTATGACTTCCATGCTGACATTAGTTGCTTATCGATTTACCGTCGAAAACTATATCCCCAAAGTGGGTTATCTGACCCGCATGGACAAGTTCATGCTTTGGTCAAGCGCTATGGTTTTTTTAAGCATGATGCATGTCGCAATTAATTCGATTTTGGTGGAAAAAGGACGGCGCGATATCGCGGTGAAGCTAGACCGGTGTGCCCGTTTGATCTATCCCGTGATTTTTACTTTGATTACCATCGTTTCGTTGGTGGTTTGAAAAAGAAAAAGTGTCTTCGATATCAAAATACACCTGGGTCATTCCGGATTTGAGCATATGCAAAATGACCTGAGCATTTTTCGGATCATTTTTATCCCAAGAATTATGAAGAGCCTCCCGGGTCTTCGAGAGCGCTACGGACGAGATTAGGCGGGCATTAAACCCTTCCTTTAAAAGATAATGTGCGATGGTTCTGTGATAATTTCCCGTCGCCTCAAGACCTATCATGCATTTTGAGTTCCAAGGATGCAGAAAAGCTACCAAAGCTTCATAGTCATCGTGTCGGTTAAATACTTTCATCTTCCTTCTTGAGCCATTTGGGAGCTCAACCAACACATCATTTTTGATCTTTGCGATGTCAATAGCTACGTATAAAATTGACTTAGATATTGGATTCATCGACGCGATACTTTGATATTTCTATTTGACTCGGATTAATAGGTATCGAGTGAGTAAGTGATGTTTTCGAGCAATTTGGTTGGGATAGCTTCAGATGACTGCGGTTCATGAATGTTTGTCATTCGATTGTTCTGCCGTGTTTTTGTTGGATGTGCCGCGCATTGTTGCCTTCGATACGATTGATCGTCGCTATCTGCTCGGGGGATGCTTCGATGATGTGTTTCAGCACGAACCAGTTGACCGATTCGGTATAGGGTGGCGTGGTCAACGAGCCTTTGTAGTAATAGAAGTTATTGAATTCTCTGTTGATATTTTCCATGAACAAATCCTTTAGATGAACCGTAAGCGTCCAACGCCACCATCTAAAAAATTTTCCCCGCCGTTGTTATCCTCATTATTTTTCCACGAGGAGAGCACATGGCATTATCGGACAAACAGAAACATCACATCGAAGCCTGGCAAGC
>Ga0180009_10000208_pt1 | contig 89988 bp, 89 predicted proteins | sample OS_PC_MetaG_FD_123537 | JGI IMG/M metagenome (GOLD analysis project Ga0180009, IMG submission 123537) | Groundwater microbial communities from the Aspo Hard Rock Laboratory (HRL) deep subsurface site, Sweden - OS_PC_MetaG | ecosystem: Environmental > Aquatic > Deep subsurface > Groundwater... | reverse complement strand
CTGTGCGGGGCAAGGACGCCCCGTCATTTTCAGCCACTTACGTTGCTGAAAATGTGAGAAAAGGCAAAACTTGTTTTGGTTTTGCGGCTTGAAAAATCAACAGGAAGTTGATTTTTCAAGGTTTCCTTAAATCTGATGAGCGCTCATCAGGAAATACAATAGTTGCCGGAGCGGTTCAACAAAGCCCCAGCGCCTTGCGCTTGCCGGTGATCCGCTGGTCCAGAAGCTCGGCCGCCTTGAGCGGGTCGGGCTCAACCACGAAGCTGGCCCCAACCAAGCCTTCCAGCCCGTTCAGGGCCAGATCGGTGACCACCTTTGAGCCGAGGATGTTGGGCGGCAGTCCCAGGTGGGTATAGATGCCGCAGGCCACCGCATACAGGCCGATGGCCGCCGCTTTTTCCGAATACCACTCGGGCGAGGAGGCGCACACCGGCAGATCGGAGATATCAACTCCCAATTCGTTGGCGATCAAGGCGCAAAGCTGGATGATCCGCGAGTTGTCCACGCAACTGCCCATGTGCAGAACCGGCGGGATGCCCAGGGAACCGCACACCGCCTTCAGCCCCGGCCCGGCCATGGAGATCGCCTCGGGCATCAGCAAGCCGGCCTTGCCCGCGGCGGTGGTCACGCAGCCGGTGACCAGAACCATGATGTCTCTCTCGATCAATGCCTTGGCCAGGCCGACGTTGCAGGAATCCTGCTGGAATTTCGGGTTGTTGCAGCCGACAATGGCCACAAAGCCGCGCACCTTTCCAGCCTTGACCGCATCGAGCAGGGGGGTGAGACTGCCGCCCAGGGCGGCAAGGATCGCCTCGTTGCTGAAACCGGTCATGATCTCCACCGGCTCGCCGGGAATCTCCACCCGATTGGGGTCGCGCTTGCTGAATCCATCCACCGCGATGGAGACGATCTCCTTGGCTTGGGCCAGGGCGGTTTCCGGGTGGACGCTGAAATGGATGGCCCCGGTGAACTTGGCCTTGTCGGCGGTGGTGATGAATTTGGTGTGGTAGCAGGCCGCCGCCGGGATCAGGCTCGGCATGATGCACTGGTAATCGACGACGATGGCCTCCACCGCCCCGGTGACCACGGCCAGCTCGGTCATCAGGTGGTTGCCGGCCATGGGGATGCCCTGGCGGGCCAGGATCTCATTGCCGGTGCAGCAGAGACCGGCGACATTGATGCCGCTGGCGCCCAGCGCCTTGGCCCTGGCCAACAGGGCCGGGTCCTGGCAGGCAGCGACGATCATCTCGCTCACCACCGGGTTGTGGCCATGGACCAGGATGTTCACCTGGTCTTTCTTGATTACCGCCAGATTCACCTTCGCCTTTTTGGGGGTGGGGGTGCCGAAGATCACGTCGGAGAGTTCGGTGCCGATCATCGAACCGGCCCAGCCGTCGGCCAGGGCGGTGCGCGCCGCGTGGATCAAGGTATTGGGGGCGTCGTTGTCGCAGCCCATGTGGGTGCGGTGCATCATCTCGGCGATCTCCCGGTCCACCCCGCGCGGGGTCATGCCGAGCTGCTTCCAGATTGCCCGCCGCTTGGCAGGCACCCGGCACACAAAGGAAACCTCTTTCTTGCGGCTGCCGAAGTCGCCATAAAGCACTTCCAGAAGATCGCGGGCGATCTCCATGACCGCGCGCCCCTCTGTTTCCACCCCGACCTCGCCGGCAATGCGGATCAGCTTTGCTTCATCCCGGATCCGGTAATCCGTGGTGGCGCCCTCGACAATGGCTTCCAGCACCTCGACCAGATCGCGGCCGTGATCGGAGTGGCCGGCAGCCCCTCCGGCGATGAAACGGCCGAAGTTCCTGGCCACGATTACATCCGCATCGGCGCCGCAGACGCCGCGCTTCATCTTGTCGCTGATCCGGCACGGCCCCATCACGCAGTTGCGACAGGTGGTGCCCAGCTCGCAGAATTTGCAGTGCGGGGTCTGCTGTTCCAGCCGGTCCCAGGCCGTTTCCACCCCATCGCGCTCGGCCTTGGCAAGCATTTGCCTGGCGTCGGGCCAGATGGATTTCTCTTCGATCGATCGCTTTTCCCGCGCCATGCTGCGTCCTCTTCGTGTTCCCGGAAAAGATCAGGCCCTTGCCCGGTTAAAAATCCTCGAACTCCTCGCCCATGGGGATCACGTCTTCAGGTTTCGGCGAGGCCGCTTGTTTCTTGCCTGCGGGCGGCAGTGCCTTTCGCGCGGGTACCGTTTTCCGCGGAGCCGTGAGCTTGGCCGCCGGCCTCTTGATCCGGCTCAACTTAGCCGAGGCAATTGCGCCGCCTGGATCTCCTTCCTGCGCGCAGATAACCAGGGCCAGCAATTCCCTCACCGAGCCGTTCATCATCTCGGCCTGGGCGCTGAGCTCCTCGGAGGCGGCGGCGGATTGCTCCGCTGCCGCGGCATTGCTCTGGGTCACGGTGTCGATCTCGTGAATAGCCTTGGTGACCTGGCTGATGGCGTTGGCCTGCTGGCTTGCCGCTCCGGCCATCTCGGTGATGATCGTACCGATACGGGTGGTGGATTGGGCGGCAACATTAAATGACTCGCTGGTCTCGCTGACCAGGGCGTTGCCCGTGGTGATCTTTTGCACCGTGCCCTCAATGAGATTGGAGGTGTTTTTCGCCGCCTCCGCCGCCCGCATGGCCAGATTGCGCACTTCATCGGCCACCACCGCGAATCCGGCTCCTGCCTCGCCGGCGCGGGCCGCCTCAACCGCGGCATTCAGGGCCAGCAGATTGGTCTGGAAGGCTATCTCGTCAATGGTTTTCACGATCTTCTGGGTTTCGGCGCTGGCCGCCGAGATCTCATGCATGGAAGCGGTGAGTTTCTTCATGGATTCATCGGCGTTCTGGATAACCTGATTCGCATCCTTCATCAGCGCGTCCGCCTGCCGGGCGTTGTCGGCATCCTGCTTGATCATGGCCCCGACCTCTTCCAGGGAGGCGGAGGTTTCTTCCACCGCCGCCGCCTGCTGGGACGCACCTTCGGCCAAGGTCTGGCTGGAAGAGGAGACCTCCCCCGCCGCCGCGCCGACCTGATTGGCGCCGTCGCCCAGAGCGAGGCTAATCCGCTTAAGGGTGGTCGAGATGCCCCGGCCGAGGAAGACTGCCAGCAACCCGCCGGTCACCAAAACCGTAATCCCCAGCCCCAGGGCGATCCTGGCCTGGAAGGTGGCTGAATCCGTGGCCAGAATGGTTTGTTTGTGCGCCCCTTCCTTGGCTTCATTGAGCAACTCGTCCAGCAGCGGATCAACAGCCTTGGTTGTTTTACGCACCGCCAGGGCGGCGACCATGCGTTCATTGCCCACGGGGGCGGCGAGCATGGCGCCGAAGGCTTTTTGGTAGTCATCGGCCAAGGTCAGGAGCTGCCGGGCGTTGTCCATCAGTTTTGGCTGCCCTGCATCCTTGGCCAGATTCGCGATGGCTTCAAGCTCCTCCTTGAAGGAAGCGATATAGCCGTCGGCTTCCTTGGCGAGCAGCGCATCGTCAGCATACAGCAACATTTTCTCATCCTGCCGGCACTGAATCAAGACGATCTTGGCCGTGCTGGCGCGCAGGGCTATGGCCATATCCTGTTCGATGAGACGGGTGAACTTCGCTGTGGCGGAGATCAACGCAAACTCATAAATTCCGGTGAGTACCACGACCAGCAGGAGAACCCCCCCGAACCCTGCCCCGATTTTCTTGCCTATGGTTGCCTGTTTCCTGGACATCTTTTTCCTTTATGCACTGTGATAAATGATAGCGTTGATATGATTCTGTCGACAAGGGAGAAAAATCCCATCAACCATTGCTCCCTTGCCGACCCATACTATTTTTGCCTTCCCCCCCACAGTCGCGGGACAATTTCCCCTTTCCCCCTTCGCAACCGCCGCGAGCGAAGCTCCAGCGTGCCGTGTTATTCCATCAGGTAGCCGATGTAGTACACGCCGATGATTTCGCCGCCGGCGTTCTTGATCGGTTCATAGCCGGTGTCGTACAGCTTGCCGAGGATATCAACCATTCCGTAAAAGGCATTGCCCTGGCGGATGGCCGCGATGGCAGGGCCGCTTGGGTCCAGAGGGGTGCCGACCGCACGTTTGCCGTCTTTCATCACATTGGTGCTGACCCGGACGAACGCATCCCCTTTTTTCATGAAAAAGGTGGCGGTGCAGCCGAACTTGGCTTTCAGGGAGTCCACCAGCGCATAGTTGTCGTTTATCTTGCTGGCGCCGAAGAAGAGCGCTCCTCCTTCAATCTTGGGTGCGCCAAGCTTGGCGGCCTCATCTTTCATGGCGGCCATGGCGGTTTTGATCTTGGCCGAAGATTCCGTTGCCGCCATGGCGGTAACCGCCCCGGCCATGACCAGTCCAAAGGCAAACAGCGCCAACATCGGTGCAACCCTGCATTTCGAAAAAATCCTCATTGCATTCCTCCTGATTCGTTGATGTTTTGGCATGACTGCCATCGGTGGTGTCGCGCAAGGGTTTCTGCCTGCCGACTCTTCCATGCTCTCAGAAGCAGCAGGGAAGTGTCAATGCGGTTTCCGTGGCCTGCTCACAAAAATTGCAAAAACCGATCTTTGAACACAGCAACGCCTCGGTTTTCCTGAATATCTGGAAGCGCAGCGAATACCGGGGGGCTCCTGATTCCGCCGCCTGATCGGCTTCCGGGTGAGTTGAGGAGGAGGCTTGGCTTGCTCAAAGACAGAACAGTGGCGGGAAGCCGCAATGGGTTAAGGCGCGGCGCAAAAACGATGGGCCGGATTTTCGGCGCCTTCCGGCCAACCATGCTCATCCGCGGTTGCTGCATTTTATTCTTTCCCGCTGTTCCTCTGCGGCCGGCTCCTCAGCAGCCGGGCCGCCTGTGGGACGGGCACATCCGGCCATTGCCTCTTCTGCCACAAGCACCTCCTTGCAAGAGTGATCAACAGCAACAATCCTCAACCGCGATAATAGACCGCGATTAGCATTGGCAGGATGTTGAAAAATCGTGCCGAATATGTTTTCCGTCATACCGGTGAAAGCCGGTATGACGGAAATTCCGGGAGGTTCTATAAAAACCGGTGTGACAAATTGTGCACAGTTCCCATTACAAAACAGGCTTTACTTTCACAGATTTGCTGACCATGTCGACAATGGGCAAATCCGGCATGGCGGTCAGGCCGTATGTCGCGGCCAGATCGATATCCTTGGGTACCGCAGCAAGCAGCGCATGGGCAAGTTCCTGCTCCGCCTGGCGATAGCGCAGCTTTACCTCGACGGACAGAGGACCCTTGCCGGAGCCGGCAGACACGCCGTAATACACATCCTTGTATCCCTTGGGCGGAATGGTGTCATGCCTGGCAAAGGCGATGACCTCCCAGGGATCCACGGCAAAATGAAAGCCCTTTTCCATGCCCTCGGAATTGAAGAGACGAGCCTCCTTGGGAAGTTCGCCTTTTTTATTGACCGTGCCCGTGGTCATCACCACCTTGCCGCTCTGATCTTTCACCGTCATCTCAAGCCAGAGCTGCCGTATATTGGTGAGAGAAGTCGGCAGATTATGGCCGGCGCGCAAATTTTTCACCCGCACCTTGATCTCGGCCAGCCGCTGGTCGCGATATACAGGGGTTACCTCCAGATCCGCAGCCGCTTGCAGGCGGGCGACGGCCATGGCATATTTTTCGTGTATATTTTTGGCCAGCTCTTCATCGCCGGACTTCTTCGCCGCCTGTTCAGCCAGGGCATAGACCAGAAAATTGGCGCCGTTGAAATAGTGGCGAATCTGACCGCGCTCAGGTTTTTTAAAGGTATCGGCAGAGCGGATAAAAGTTTCGGTATCCACCATATGGCAATCCTGACACCCGATCCCCTTCACCGCATAGGGTCCATCCTTCCACTCCCTATAAGTGGACTCCAGAGGAGTATGGCTCTCGTAATGGTGAACCTGGTGACAATTTGCACAGAGTTCGCTCTTGGCAAGCAGCGGTTGCTCCACGCATTCATGGAAACCGCCGCCGCACTCTTCTGTCCGCTTGTTGGGACCGTATTTCGTAAGCACAGGTCCAGCAGGGGTATCCTTGCCCGGAGAAAGGATGAGCGAACCGTTTTCCGGCTGCCGGTATGGGGTTTCCCAGCCGCTATGGCCGCTGACCGAGTGACAGATGTCGCAGGAAACTCCACTGACCGCAACATCGCTTAAGCCGCTCACCCCAGGTCCCTTGACCTCCCCGGTTACGACTCCGGCAGGGGTATGACACCCTTCGCATTGACGGGTAACATCGTTGCCAACAGCCTTATGCGCCTTGTTCAGCTCTCCCTGGTAGACCGGATCCGTAAACGCCAGAGCATGCATGGAACCCTGCCACTCCTGATATTGTTGCGGGTGGCACCCGGCACAGGTCTCAGGCGGGGTAAATTGTGCCGAACTTTTCTGATACCGCAGCAAGGACGGGGCATAGGGATACATCATGGGATCAGGTTTTTCCATGGCATTTCCCAAGCCGGACAGCAGGAGAGCGCCCAGTGAAACGCCTCCCAACGCAATGGAATAACTCACCATTTTTTTTATCATAACACCTCCGTCCACGCTTTGAGTTTGTAGGAATACACATAACGGTAAAAATTACTATTAGGATATAGGCAAAAGAGGTCCGCGGCTAGATGGAAATAATATTTTCTAATGTTATGAGAGAATAATTCCGGCGGAACCGCCGACACAAGGATGGAAAGCACACGCATGCGCAATTCTCACCGACACATTAGAGGAGATGATGCATAAAAAAGCAGGAGCCAGGGCTGATACAGCAATTTACCGTCAACTCCGCCGCCACCCGACCGGCAACTACGCCTCAAAGCCGGTTCCCCTGCGGCTCGGTTCTGATCCGCTCCATCTGCTCGGCAAGATCGCGCAGCTCCCGCTGCCAGTACTCGCGGCTGCCGAAATCCGGGGCCACCCTGCTCAACCCCTCTTCCGCCACCTGATACCCGCACCAGGCCATGTAGTGGATAAAGCGCATGGCCCTCAGCGGCTCGATCAGGCGCAGGCTGCGCCGGTCGAAATCCCGGAAGGTCTCGTAGCCCTCGAGAAAAAGGTCGATCTCGGCAAAGGTCTCTTCCCGGTAGCCGGGCAGCAGCATCCAGAAATCCTGCACCGGCGGCCCCAGGGCCATGTCGTCGAAATCGATGAGATAGAAGGATTCGCCCGGACGGTAGATGAGGTTGGAGAAATGACAGTCGCCGTGGATTCGGATCATCTCGGTGGTGGCGAACAGCGGGCTTATTTCACCGATCAGGGTCTTGGCCAGCTCAGCGAATTGCGGGGCAAGATCCGCGGGCAGGAATTTCCCTGCCAGGAGATAATCCACCTGTTGCCGGGTTGATTTTTCCGGGGTCATGGTGATCCGCCCCTCCGGGGTCCGGCCCGCGCCCACGGCGTGGGTACGGCCGAGCAAGCGGCCGATTTCCAGCCACTGCTCATCGGTGTATTCATCCGAACTGCGGCCGCCGCATTTGGGGAACACGGCAAAATACATCCCCTCGTGCTCTCCCAAACTGCTGTTTCCCTGCAAGACAAGCGGGGCGACGACGGGAATCTCCCGGCCGGAAAGCTCAAGCAGGAATTCATGCTCGTCCTGGAGCGCGGCATTGCTCCAGCGCCCGGGCCGGTAGAACTTGACCACCAGCCCTTCGCCGTTTTCGCCCTCCAGCTCGTAAACCCGGTTGATGTAGCTGGCCAGGGGACGGCAAAGATTGGTGCAACGGATATCCAGAGCTTTTTCCACCAACCCGAGGACCATGTCCGGAGTCAGACGGTGAAAAGCGGAATGCGCGTGGGGCGCGACGGTGCGGTTCATGGCAATGCAGTGAAAAATGAAGGGTGAAAAATTAAAAATGGGAAAAAATCATTTCCCTCCAGCCCCAAATCGCATCGGTTATTTTGTTGTTTCATTTTTATTATCCGTCATTTTTGCTTCTGCACTTTTCGTTCTGAATTGCCTTACACCAGCGCCGCGGAAAGGACCATCATCACCCCCCGCGGCAAAGCGAGCATGCAACCCATGAGGGAACCTTGAAGAAATCAACTTCCTGTTGATTTCTTCAAGCCGCAAAACCAAAACAAGTTTTGCCTTTGCTCACATTTTCAGCAACGTAAGTGGCTGAAAATGACGGGGCGTCCTTGCCCCGCATGGGAGCCTTGAATTTTTCAAGGCTCCCATGCGTCTGGTCACTGCTCAAGGCATGAACCCTGAGCCGCACCCGCAGCGGTGACGCCCCAGGAAAAAATGGTGGCCGGCGGGGCCTGGAAACCCTATGGGCCATTGTATGCCAGAAACAGCAAAAAGTATATGCGGGAAATGGGGCAGAAAATTTCGCACCCGCGCAACAATTGACCTTGGATTCATCTGCCTATGCGGATATAATAATTCCGAAGGAGAACATGTCACGGATACCAGGAGGCGCCATGCGGACAACAGCACAATTTTTCAAAGCCCTCTCCGAGGAGCCACGCCTGCGGATTCTGGCCCTGCTCCTGAACGGCGAACTGTGCGTGTGCGACCTGATGGCCGTGCTCCGGTTGCCGCAATCGACAATCTCCCGGCATCTCGCCTATCTGCGCAACACGGGCTGGGTAAAAGGCAGGCGCCGCGGGGTTTGGATGTATTACCGGCTGGCCGAGATGCCGACGCCTTTTTCCCAGGAACTGGTCGCGCTGCTCGGCAAGCGATTACGGGAGCTGCCGGACACGCTCCAGGACCATGCGGCCCTGGAGGAGTTTCGCCGCACCAAGAAACCTTGCGCCTGATTTTTTTTGCCCCACTCATCCGCCTATGCGGATACAAGAGGAAATCACCCGGCGACCAATGCCGGCAAGTGTGACAGGAGAATCACCATGAAAATTCAAGTGTTGGGCCCAGGCTGCCCCAAGTGCCGCGAGGTGGAACGCCTCATGCAAAGCGTGTTGGACGAGACCGGGACGCAGGCCGTCATCGAAAAAGTGACGGATTTTGAACAGATCGCCGCCTTTGGCGTCTTCTCAACCCCTGCGGTGGTCATCGACGGCACGGTGCAATGTGTGGGAAAGGTTCCCGATAAAAAGGAAGCCCTCGCCTGGCTCGGCTTGGAGAACAGCACCCTTCCGAAGAACCCCGGGCCGGAAACAGGCAAAAGACTCTCCTTCCTCGACCAGTACCTGACCCTCTGGATCTTCCTGGCCATGTTCATCGGGGTGATGGGAGGGTATCTCTACCCGCCGGTCACCGAAATCATCAACTCCTTCCAGGTCGGCGCCACCAACATCCCCATCGCCATCGGCCTGATTTTGATGATGTACCCGCCCCTGGCCAAGGTGCGCTACGAAAAGCTGCACGAGGTTTTCCGCAATTTCAGGGTGCTGGCCCTTTCCCTGGTGCAGAACTGGATCATCGGCCCGGTGCTCATGTTTTTGCTGGCCATCGCCTTTCTTTCCGGCCACCACGAATACATGGTGGGGCTGATCCTCATCGGCCTGGCCCGCTGCATCGCCATGGTCATTGTCTGGAACGATCTGGCCAGCGGCGACACCGAATACTGCGCCGGGCTGGTGGCCTTCAACTCCATCTTCCAGGTGCTCTTCTTCTCGGTCTACGCCTGGTTTTTCATCTCGGTGCTGCCGGGCTGGCTGGGGCTGACCGGCGCGGTGGTGGACATCTCCATGGCACAGATCGCCGAGTCGGTCTTCATCTATCTCGGCATCCCCTTCATCGCCGGGATGCTGACCCGCTTTATCGGGGTGAAGCTCAAGGGCGAAGCCTGGTACCAGGAAAAACTGATCCCCAGGATCAGCCCCTTCACTCTGGTCTTCCTGCTCTTCACCATCATGGTGATGTTTTCCCTCAAGGGCGAACACATCGTGCAATTGCCCTTTGACGTGGTCCGCATCGCCATCCCGCTCACCATCTACTTTCTGGTCATGTTCCTGGTCTCTTTTTTCATGTCCCTAAAAGTGGGAGCCACCTACGAGCAGTCCGCCACCCTCTCCTTCACCGCCGCCTCCAACAACTTCGAGCTGGCCATCGCCGTGGCCATCGCCGTGTTCGGCATCAACTCCGGCGTCGCCTTTGCCGCGGTGATCGGGCCGCTGGTCGAAGTGCCGGTGCTCATCGGTCTGGTCAACGTGGCCCTCTGGCTCAAGAAGAAATATTTCCCCTTTGCCAGGGAAACCCCCTCCGGGGTCTGCCATGTTTCCTGCAAACCGTAATCGAAAAAATAGGTGAACGATTATGTCCGATTGTCCGCTCGATCCCGAAACCCTGGCCCTGATCTCGCTTGCCGCCAACATCGCCGCCAACCACCCGAAAAAAGGCCTTTCCCAGCTCGAACGGCTGCGCGGTTACGGGGTGAGTGAACACAAAATCGCGATGGTCATCGACATCGCCCGCCACCTGCGCGACGAAGCCGGGCAGATGCTCGACCATGAATTCGACGTGGCCGCTGGCCCCGGCGGAGCGCCGGTGAGCCTGGCGACTGTTTCTCTCGGCAGCTCCGCCTGCGGTTGCTCCCCAACCCCCAAGGGCAATGCCTGCTGCTGAGGAACCACCGGGCACAACCACGCTTGACCCCGCCGGATTCGCAACCGGCACATCATCTTTGCCTGCCGGAAACAGTTTTCTTAACCAACAGGGAGGAACATCATGGAAATGGATATTGATATTAAAATCCTGGGGCCAGGATGCAAAAAATGCGGCCAGGCCGCGGAGATTGTCCGGCAGGTGATTGAGGAATACAGGCTTCCGGCGCAGATTGAAGAAATTGCAAGCCTGGACAAGATCGCGGAGTACGGGGTGTTGTCCACGCCCGCCGTGGTTATCGGCGGAGATGTTAAGTGCGCGGGCCGGGAGCCGGAACGCCAGGAAATTCTTCAATGGCTGAAAAAATATCAAGGAATGCCGGGGTAATCTTCCGGGATTCCTTGATTTGTTCCCGGAAAAAAAACGCGCCATGAAAAAAATCACCCCGGATGGAGGGGTGAGACAGGAATCTCACCGGCGTGTACAGGCCCATGCGCCTCACGACTCCGCCGGCACTCTTCCTTCTGCTTCAATGGCAAAACCGGCCCTGACTAGCCCGCCGCCTATGACCTTGGCAAAAATCCCTTCCCGGGGCATGATGCAGTCGCCGGTGGCTTTCTTGATGGCACAGCCGGCGTTGTGGCATTCTTTGCCGATCTGGGTAACTTCGAGCACCACCCGGCCATCGATAACCAAGCGGTCGCCGATACCAAGTGCGATCAATTCCAGGCCCCGGCAGACGATGTTTTCGGCAAACACCCCATGCTTGAGATGGGGCATCTTCTGTTTTACCTGCTCGATACTCTCGGCTGCAAGCAGGGACACCTGCCGGTGCCAGTCTCCGGCATGGGCATCGCCGTCGATCCCCCAGTTTTCCTTGAGAAGTATCTCGTCCACTTCTTTTTTCACCATGCCCTTCTTTTCGCTGACGCAAACCGCTTCGACCACGCCCATACGTTCTCTCCCTTGATTGATGGAACTTCTCTGTTGTCGGCCGCCGCCAGGCTTGTCACTCCAGGATAAACCCGGCCACCGGCAGCCCTTTCCCCCAAGCCTGCCACGCGCCGGTATGAATATCCAGGGTACGGGCCGCGCTGTCGTAAGTGGCCTCGATGTTGGTTTCCAGGCTGCAGCGGCGATCGTAATTGGTGTGGCTAAAAACAAGCCGGTAAATTGTTACGCTTTGGGCCACAACCTCCTCCACATAGGCGACATGGCCGGTGGGCATCTTGCGCCGGGTATTGGCGCCAAGGATAAGGATGCTGCCGGACCGGGGCGTCAGCGATGTGTTGCCGCGCGCTTTTTCACAGGCAAACCAGGTGAGGGGGCCGTTTTCGTAGCCGATGCGGCAACTGTCGATCCCGCTCCGGCAACGGGCAAAAGGCAGGCTTTGGGGTTCGCAGCGCGCCCGCTTGCCGCCGGGTCGCAACTGAAAGCATTCCTGGGTGGCGCGGCCTCGGCGGGCAAGGGGTGCGATGAAATCCTGAGGCACAGCACCCTGGTCGGGAAGCAACTCCTGGACCGGAGCAACGGAAATTTCGCTCTGGGTGTTGGCCGGGGCTAAGGCGCTGGCCTCCTGCGTTGCTGCCCGGCCCGAGGGGAGGTCTGCCACAGGTTCTTGCCCGGCGCAGCCGGAACACAATAGAACACAAAGAACAAATTCACCCACCATCCGGATTGTGCTTCGCTGCATGGAAACTCCCTTCGCCTTTGGTTGTTCTCCGCCGCGCGGCGCCTTGATCCTGTGGCGCATCATAGCAGACGGTCCAAACCTTGACAATGCCTGGGTTCTTGGCCTTGAGAATTGAGTTGCTTGCAAAATCTGTGGTTCGACAGGCTCACCACGAACGGAAAAATACAAATGATTTCAATGTAACTACCGTTCGCCCTGAGCGTGTCGAAGGGCTTTTCGGCGTTCTGCAAGAGACTCGATTGCGGCAGAATAGAGTTGCACCGCCTTGCCCGTCATGCTATAAATGCCGTTTTTTCGTGGAGATACCCACCGGACATCCGTCCTTTTCCCCTTTTTGCGAGTGCATCATGATTCACCTCAGCAACATCAGCAAACAGCATGGCTCCCAGATCCTCTTCGCCAATGCCGGCCTGCAGATACTCCCCGGCGTGCGCACCGGCCTGGTCGGCCCCAACGGCGCGGGCAAATCCACCGTCTTCCGCTTGATCATCGGCGAAGAGGAGCCGGACAAGGGCGAGATCTCCTGCGCCAAGAAAACGGTGATCGGCTATTTTTCCCAGGAGGTGGGCGAGATGTCCGGCCGCTCGGCCCTGGAGGAAACCATGGCCGCCGTGGCTGAGGTGGTGCGGTTGGGCGAGGAGATGAAGGAGATGGAGGCAGCCATGGCGCTGCCCATGGAGGATGAGGCCATGACCGCTTTGCTGGAGAAATACGGCGACGCCATGGAGGAATTCGAGCATCGCGGCGGCTACGACCTGGAATCCCGCGCCCAGGCGGTGCTCACCGGGCTCGGCATCGGACCGGAGGATTTCAACCGGCCGGTGGAGTCGTTCAGCGGCGGCTGGAAGATGCGCATCGCCCTGGCCCGCATCCTGACCATGAACCCCGATGTCCTGCTGCTCGATGAGCCCACCAACCATCTGGACGTGGAGTCCATCGTCTGGCTGGAAGAATGGCTGGCCAAGGAGTTCAAGGGCGCGGTGCTCATGACCTGCCATGACCGCGATTTTATGAACCGCTTGGTTTCCCGGATCATCGAGGTGGCCAACGCTACGATCACCACCTACAGCGGCAACTACGATTTTTACCTGCGTGAGCGGGAGATCCGGCGGGAACAGCTCGCCGCCAGCTTCCGCCGTCAGCAGGAGATGCTGGCCAAGGAGGAGGAGTTCATCGCCAAATTCGCGGCCCGCGCCTCCCACGCCTCCCAGGTGCAATCCCGGGTCAAGAAGCTGGAGAAGATCGAGCGCATCGAGCTGCCCCCGGAACAGCGGGTGATCAATTTCGAGTTCAGCGAGCCGCCCCGCAGCGGCGACGACGTGGTGCGCATGGAGAACCTGGCCAAGAGCTGGCCGCGGGACGACGGCGGGGAAAAGCCGGTATTTTCCGGCATCTCCGGGGTGATCCAGCGGGGGGAGAAGGTGGCGGTGGTCGGGGTCAACGGCGCGGGCAAGTCCACCTTTCTCAAGGTACTGGCCGGGCAAACCGAACCCACCTCGGGCACGGTCACCATCGGGGCCAACGTCGGCCTCGGCTATTTTTCCCAGCATGCCATGGATGTGCTGGTTCCGGAACGGACCGTTTTTGAAACCGTGCAGGACGCCCTGCCCCAGGCCAACATCGGCACCATCCGCAACCTCTGCGCCGCCTTTCTCTTTCAGGGCGACACGGTGGACAAGCAGATCAAATTGCTTTCCGGCGGCGAAAAAAGCCGGGTGGTGCTGGCCACCATGCTGGCGAGGCCGCTCAACTTTCTGATTTTAGACGAGCCCACCAACCATCTGGACATCCAATCGCGGGAGGTCTTGCTGGGAGCGCTGCGGAAATTCACCGGCACCGTGGTGCTGGTCAGCCATGACCGGCATTTTCTCCGCTCGCTGGTGAACCGGGTCATGGAGGTGGACCACGGGGAAATGCGGTCCTACGGGGGGGATTACGAATACTACCTGCGCAAGTCCGGGCACCTGCCCGGTTGAGCCTAAGCGGTGAGCCCTTTCTGGCGGGCGGCCCGTTCGAAATTGAGGATCATCTGCGCCAGTTGCCGTTCCTCTTGAGGGATCGGGGCAAAGTGGATGCCATAACTCGCGAACTTCGTAGCGCCGTTGTCGGCCTTTCTGGCAATGGTCGCGGTCTTGAGTTTGACCAACTGCCTTACCACCGTTGCCGGCTCCCCGAATTCGTTTGCCGGCGCCGCATGATTGAGCTGGAGGCAGATGGCATGGATATCGCTGGGCACCACAACCGGTGTGGCCTGGGGCAGGCACAGACGAATCCCGGTGGCGCTCAAATCTTCAATCCGACCGGCAAGAAGCCATTTTGCGGCGGTCTGGAAGATGGCGATGCTCTCGGCGGTGGGGACAACCCGGTAGGCATGCCGCCGCTGGATGATCACAACCTCCGCCGGGAGCGCAAGCTCAAGGTATTCATCCTTGATCCGGAAGATCATGCCCTTGCCGATGATATTGCGCCCGATGACGCAACGGAACTGGAACTCCACCCCTCCAGTGGTGAATTTCGAAGCCTTATCCCGCTTGGCCAGAATCAGACGGGTGGGAGAGACCTTGACGACCCAGGCATCGCTGCGATGCCCGTGCTGGACAATGCTCAGGGTTTTGCGCCGCTCCAGCATCTGCTCGAAGATCCGGCTGACCGCCCCCGCATCCCTAACAATCTCGACCTCAGCCTCTTCCATTCCGTTTACAACTCCCCGCAGCTCAAGCTCCCATAAAAAACTGACCGGACACGGTGCTCACGATACCAAGCTTTGCCATGCCCGGTCAACACCACCCTGTCATTCAGGAGCGAAAATTCTTTTTTCCGCTTGCTTTTCCCTGCTGCTTTCGCCGACAATACAAGCACGCCCCGATGGCCGCTTTTCACCCACTTACAGTTCCCCACAACTGCGCAGCGGCGAAGCCTCATCGGGGCTTTCTCATGCCCCCGGTCAACTGTGCTCGCGGGTCTTGCGGAAGACGATCTCCGGAAACAACTCGGCCACCCTGCCCAGCCGCCACTCGCTTTCCGCCAGATAGGCCAGATGCCCCTCGGCGTCCAGGGCCAGGTGGGCCTGGTTCTTGCTCTTGAACTCATCGAGCTTCTTGCGGTCCTCGCAGTCGATCCAGCGGGCAGTGGCGTAGCTCACCTGCTCGTACACCGCATCCACCCCGTATTCCGCCTTCAAACGGGCCATGGTCACCTCGAACTGCAGCACGCCCACCGCGCCCAGGATGTAATCGCTGCCCATCAGCGGCCTAAAGAGCTGCACCGCGCCCTCCTCGGCCAACTGGACCAGCCCCTTGTTCAACTGCTTGATCTTGAGCGGATTTTTGATCAGCACCCGCCGGAAATGCTCGGGAGCGAAGTTGGGGATGCCGGTGAACTTGAGGGGTTCCTTGTCGGAGAAGGTGTCGCCGATCTTGATCGTCCCGTGGTTGTGGATGCCGATGATGTCGCCGGGCCACGCCTCCTCCACGTTGGTGCGATCCTGGGCCATGAAGATGGTGGCGTTGGCCAGGGAGACCTCCTTGCCCAGCCGGTGGTGCATGACCTTCATCCCCCGGGTGAACTTGCCGGAGCAGATGCGGAAAAAAGCGATCCGGTCGCGATGGGCCGGGTTCATGTTGGCCTGGATCTTAAAGGTGAAGCCGGAAAAGGCTTCCTCGTCCGGAGAAACCATGCGGGTGGTGGTGGCGCGGGGGCCGGGCGGCGGGGCCAGCTCGACAAAGGCGTCCAGCAGTTCGCGCACCCCGAAGTTATTGACCGCGCTGCCGAAAAACACCGGAGACTGGCTGGCCTTGAGATATTCGGCATGGTCAAAGGGGCTGGCCGCCCCGGCCAGGAGTTCGAGATCCTCGCGGAGCCGCTCCGCCTGGCTGCCCAGCATCTGGTCGAGCAGCGGATCGTTCAGGTCCTTGACCACGATCCCGTCCTGGGGCCTGCGGTCCTTGCTGGGGGTGAAGAGGTTCAGCTCCTGGCGCATGATATTGTAGACGCCCTTGAAGCTCTTGCCCATGCCGATGGGCCAGGAGAGCGGGGTGCATTCGATCTGCAGCTTCTCCTCGATCTCGCTCAAGATATCCAGGGGCTCAAGGCCTTCGCGGTCCAGCTTGTTGATGAAGGTGATCACCGGGGTATTGCGCATCCGGCAGATCTCCATGAGCTTCTCGGTCTGGGCTTCGACCCCCTTGGCGCTGTCGATGACCATGAGCGCGCTGTCCACCGCGGTGAGCACCCGGTAGGTGTCCTCGGAAAAGTCCTTATGACCGGGGGTGTCCAGCAGGTTGACCTCGAAATCCCGGTAATCGAACTGCATCACCGAGGTGGTCACCGAGATGCCGCGCTCCTTCTCGATGCTCATCCAGTCGCTGACCGCGTGGTTGTCGGTCTTGCGCGACTTGACCGCCCCGGCCATCTGGATGGCCCCGCCGAAGAGCAGGAGCTTTTCGGTGAGGGTGGTCTTGCCCGCATCGGGATGGCTGATGATGCCGAAGGTGCGGCGCCGCTTGATTTCTTTTTCCAGTATGCTGCTCATCTGTTCCTGTTTCCTCTCTGCTTGCCGCGCCGGAATCCGCAATCGTCTACCGGACTCCGTTTCACGGAACAGCGTATATACTCCAAAAAACGCAGTTTGTCAGCAAGTTCCACAGAGCCGCTCCTGCGCGAGCACCTCTTCCCCAGACCCTACCCGGCGCAACCGGCGCCAAGGAAAAACCAGGCTGTTTCCCTTGCCCCCCTTGGGCATGGGACGAATTTGCTTTATGCATCACCGGCTGGCGTGTATACTTTTTTTATTTTCTCCCTTTCTTTCTTCGTGGTGATCCCTTGTCCGTAAGCAAAAAAATGCCAACCCGAAAACCCGGCAGCGCCGCCCCCCGGGCCAAGACCGCTGCCGCTGCCCGTCCGTCCAGCGACAAAAAAAAATCATCGCCAGAAAAATCCTTTGCCAAAAAGGAACACCACCCTGCCACTGCTCCGTCCCGCAGCCGCGCCTTTACCGGCTTCAAGAAAACACATGCGGAGAATTTCGCAGAGGAACCATCCCGAACCCCTACCAGGGCAGCCGGCCGCCCGATGCACGGCAAGAAAGAATCCTCGCCGGAAAAGCCCTTCGAGAGAAAGGGTCGCAGGCCTGCGGCAGCTTCCCCTCGCGGTCGCTCCGTCACCGACGCAAAAAGGCCGCAGACGGATACCTCCGAGGAGGAATCGTTCTGGGCGGTTGCCGGGCCAAAAGACCGCTCCTTTGCCAGTTTTCTCAAGCCGCTCATTCCCCACGCGGCTGCGCCGGACACCCAAACCATCCTGCACAGCTCTCCTTTGGCCCATCTCGATTATTCCGTGGAGCTTCAGGTCAAGGACCAGGGCTTGCTGGCCTTCTGGAAACAGCACCGGCTGCCCGGCCTGCCGGAACAGGTGGTTCGCTCGCCCAAGGCCCGCGGCTACCGGACCACCTCAAAACGCAAGGGGTTCCTCCACGGCTCGACCCTGTATCTGCTGCTGGGGGACAAGGCTGCCCTGCCAAAGAACCGCCAGTATTTCACCGCCTCGCCCCTGGAGCCCAAGGAGCATGCGGTTATCTACCGCTTTCTCCAGCAGAAGCTGAGCGAGCCGGCTTTTCGGCTGATCGCCGGGCATCTCAACTATCTCATCATCCGCGGCGGCTACACCGAGCAGGCGGTGATCTTCAATGTGGATCTCATGAACGGGCCGCTGGTCCGCAAGATGAAACTCCTGGCCGCCCATCTCCAGAAGCTTCCCGTCGCGGTCTCCGCGGCCTTTGTCTATCTTGACCCCAGTCAGTCCGACTACTATCTGGAAAGCAAACGCCCGACCGAGACCCTGCACTTCAAGAAGCTCTTCGGCCCGGACCAGTTGGGGGCCTCTTACCACGGCTGCCGCTACCAGTTCCACCCGACCTCGTTTTCCCAGATCAACGAATCCATGGTGGAAACCATGCTGGCCCGGGCCCGGGAGCTGCTGGCCCCCGCCCCGGACCAATCGCTGCTCGACCTGTACTGCGGCTACGGGTTGTTCAGCCATTTCCTCGCCCCCGCCTACCGGCAGGTGCTGGCCGTTGACGGCGAAGGCCCCTCCATCCGGGCCGCCGAGGCCAACAGCCGCTTGAACCAGAAACGGGGGGGCCAGACCAAATTTCTCGCCCACCGGATCACCGTGGGATATCTGGAAAAAACCCTGCCGCCGCCGGCCCCGGGCGAGGTAATCCTCCTCGACCCGCCCCGCCAGGGCACGCTGCCTGGGGTGATCGCCGCCCTGGCCCGCAGGAAACCAAAAAAAGTGCTCCATATCTTCTGCGGGGTGGACCAGATCCCCCCCTCCCTCAGGGAATGGCAGGCCAGCGGCTATCAGGCGCGGCGCATCGCCCCCCTGGACATGTTTCCAGGGTCGGCCAACCTGGAGATTTTGATTCTCCTGGAACCAAAAACGTGATCCACAACTTGGCTTAATTCCAGGTGAGGGAAAGACCATGGCGCAAAGCGTGTATATCGTGGCAATCGGGCCCCAGAGCGGCAAATCCGTGGTCGCTTTGGGCATCATGGAGCTGCTCTCCCGCCGTCTGCGCAGGGTAGGCTACTTTCGCCCGATCATCCCCTCGCATCACGTGGCGGACAACAACCTGCAATTGATTAAAACCCGCTACCGCTTGCAATTCGCCTACGACGAGATGTTCGCCCTGTCCCACGACGAGGCCCAGCATCTTTCCGCCGAGGGGCGCACCGATGAGATCCTCAAGACCATTCTCGACAAGTACAAGCACCTGGAAAACAAATGCGATTTCATTCTCTGCGAAGGCACCGATTTCAGCGGCCTTTCCCTGCCCTTTGAGTTCGAGTTCAATGCCGAGGTGGTCAACAACCTGGGCAGCCCCATCATGCTGCTTTTAAACTGCCACAACAAATCCCCGGAGGATATCCTCGACGCCCTGCATGTGGCCCAGGAATCCTTTCTCAAGAAGGGCTGCACCATCCTGGCCAGCATGGTCAACCGGGTCGACCCCTTTCTCATGGAGACGGTGCGGGAAAAACTTACGGAATGCGGCACGGAATGCGGGCCGGTCTATATCCTGCCGGAGGAGCCGTTCCTCGGCAAGCCCACGGTGGGGGAGATCGCCCGGGCCCTGGACGCCAGGGTCATCATGGGAGACCCGGAGGAGATGAACCGGGGGGTGACGGATTTCAAGGTGGCGGCCATGAATCTGCCCCACTTTCTCGACCATCTGGTGGAAGGCGACCTGGTCATCGCGCCGGGCGACCGCTCGGACATCATCCTCGGCAGCCTGGCCGCCAATTTCTCCAGCACCTACCCGAGCATCGCCGGGCTGCTGCTCTCGGGCGGCTTTGTGCCGGACGCCCAGATCACCCTGCTTCTTGAGGGCTTGAGCTACAAGGTGACCGTGCCCATCGTCAGCGTGCGGACCGATACCTTTACCACGGCCATAAACGCCAGCAGGGTGCCTCCCATGCTCACCCCGGAAAACGACCGCAAGATCGCCACCGCCCTGGGGCTTTTTGAAACGCACGTCAACCTGCCGGAACTGGAAAGCCGCATCTCCCTTGTGAGATCGACGCGGGTCACCCCTATCATGTTCGAATACAACCTGGTGGAGATGGCCCAGAAACACCGGCAGCACATCGTCCTGCCCGAAGGCGCGGAAGAACGGATCCTGCGGGCCAGTGAAATGCTTATCCGGCGCGGCGTGGCGGAGATCACCCTGCTGGGCGCCCCCGCCGAGATCAGAGGCACGGCCAGCAACCTCGGCCTTGACCTTACCGGCATCGAAATGATCGACCCGGCCACCTCCCCCTTGCGCAAGGAGTTTGCCCAAACCTACTTCCAGCTCCGCAAACACAAGGGGATTACCGAAAAGGGCGCCTTTGACACGGTGGCCGACGTCAACTACTTCGGCACCATGATGATCCACAAGGGCTTGGCCGACGGCATGGTCTCCGGCTCGGTGCACACCACCGGCGACACCATCCGTCCGGCCCTGCAGATCATCCGCACCCAGCCGGGGGTTTCCATTGTTTCCAGCGTCTTTCTGATGTGCCTTGCCGATCGGGTTCTGGTCTACGGCGACTGCGCGGTGAACCCCGACCCCAACGCCCAGCAGTTGGCGGAGATAGCCATAAGCTCGGCCGAAACCGCCAAGCTTTACGGCATTGAACCCCTGGTCGCCATGTGCTCGTATGCCACCGGCACCTCGGGCACGGGCGCCGACGTGGACAAGGTGCGCGAGGCGACCCGGATCGCGAAAGAACTCCGGCCGGATCTCAAGATCGAGGGTCCGATCCAGTACGACGCCGCCGTGGACGCCGGGGTCGCGAAAACCAAGCTGCCGGAGAGCCAGGTGGCGGGCAAGGCCACGGTGTTCATCTTCCCGGACCTCAACACCGGCAACAACCTGTACAAGGCGGTGCAGCGTTCGGCCAACGCCGTGGCCATCGGCCCGGTGCTCCAGGGGCTGAACAAGCCGGTCAACGACCTGAGCCGGGGCTGCACCGTGCCGGACATCGTCAACACCGTGGCGATCACCGCCATCCAGGCCCAGTAACTGAGCAGCAGCACCACATCTGCGTTGTCATCGGTCGGCTCGTGTGCCACAGCACACTTTGCCGGCCTCTTCCTAGCATCTGCGGCACTGCTGCTCAGTTACTGTTGATTGGTTGGAATGCTTCAGTCTGTTTTTGAGTTTTAGCTAAATCGTTACCAAGGGAAAAAATCATGAAGGTTCTGGTACTCAACTCCGGCAGCTCCTCCATTAAATACCAGTTGTTCGACATGCGGGACGAATCGGTGCTGGCCGGTGGAAGCATCGAACAGATCGGCGAACCGGGCAGCCACCTCAGCCATTCTCTGAGAACGGGCCGGATCGAGATGGCGAAAACGGTCCGGACTCTCCCGGTTCCCGATCACCGCCAGGGATTTCAGCTCATCGCCTCGGTCCTGCGGGAAACCGGAGCGCTGACCGACACCGGAGAACTCAGGGGCATCGGCCACCGGGTCGTGCATGGCGGCGAACAATTCAGGGAACCCACCCGGGTTACCCCCGAGGTGCTGGCCGCAATCCGGTCCCTGATCCCCCTGGCGCCGCTGCACAATCCGGCCAACCTCCTCGGCATGGAGGTGGCCATGGAGAGCGCTCCCGCCGTGCCCCAGGTGGCGGTGTTCGATACCGCCTTCCACCAAACCATTCCGCCACACGCCTACCGCTACGCCATCCCCAAAAAACTTTACGAGGCGCATCAGGTCCGGCGCTACGGTTTCCACGGCACCTCGCACCGCTATGTGGCGAAAAAGGCGGCCGAATTTCTTAAAAAACCGTTGGAAACCCTCAATCTGATCAGCCTGCATCTGGGCAACGGGGCCAGCGCCGCCGCCATCCGACAGGGGAAATGCATCGATACCTCCATGGGCCTCACCCCCCTTGAAGGGCTGATCATGGGGACCCGTTGCGGGGATCTCGACCCGGCGATCATCTTTTATCTGGCCCGGGAAACACGGCTTTCCTGCGGAGAGATCGAATCGATCCTCAACAAGGAAAGCGGCCTCAAGGGGATCTGCGGGGTCAACGACATGCGTTCGGTGGGGGAACTTGCGGCAGGAGGCGATCCGGAAGCACGGCTTGCCATTTCCATGTACTGTTACCGGATCAAAAAATACATCGGCGCCTACCATGCGGTGCTGGGGGGGCTAGACGGGCTGATCTTCACCGGCGGCATCGGGGAACACGCCGATTTTATCCGGGCAGGATGCTGCGAAGGTCTTGACCATCTGGGACTTGCGATGAATAATGGGAAAAACCTCGGGCAGCAAGAAGGGTGTTCCGCTCTGGAAAGCGGAACGGGCCGGGTGAAAATCCTGGTAATCCCCACCAACGAAGAATTGGAGATTGCCGAACAGACCGTCGCCTGTCTGGAGGCTGACTAGTCAGGAGCGCGCATCATGTTTAGCGAAACACTGCCAAAAACGATCATCTCCCTGCTGGGCGGCTGCCTGCTGCTGAGCCTGGCCGCCTGCGGCGTTAAGGAAAGCGGCGTCCGCCCCTCCTGGGAAAATGGGCTGCTGCGGGTCGGGGTCACGCCGAATTATCCCTGCCTCATCCACAAGTCCCCTGAAACCGGCCTGATTTCCGGGTTTGAAGCCGACGCCGCCGCGCTGCTTGCCCAAAGCCTGCACAGCAGACTCCAGTTTGTCGAGCTGGAATGGGGAGAGCAGATCCCCGCTCTGGAACGCAAGGAGGTTGACATTATCATGTCCGCCATGTCCATCACCGAGATGCGCAAGCTCCGGGTGGCCTTCAGCGAACCATACCTCACCATCAGCCAGATGGCCCTGACCACCAAGGAGAGCGCCGGGAAATTCCCCTCCGCCCAGGAAATTCTCGCCACCCGCGATGCCATCGGGGTGGAAAAGGGTACCACCGGGGATGTCTTTGTCCAGCGCTATTGCCCGACAGCGGAACCGTTTTTCTTCTCCTCTCCCGATGCCGCGGTGCAAGCCCTCCGCGACAAGCGCATCGATCTTTTCATCGATGATGAACCGGTCCTCGGGGCCTATGCCGCCGAATACGGCGCCGAGGGGCTGGTCCTGCTCAAGACCCGTTTGACCAGCGAAGAACTTGCCTGGGCGGTCCACCGCGCTGATCCGGCCTTGCTCAAGGTGGTGAACTCCGCCCTGGAGAACTGGAAAGATGACGGCACCCTCCAGCGGCTTCTCAAGAAGTGGCTGCCCAAATGAAGCCTGGCGCCAGAGCCGGCCACGCCTTCAGGCTTGCCGGGCTTTGCGCCAGCCGGCACCCTTAAGGCGTGCGATCCGCTGGATATTCCAGCTCTGGATGGCCTGCAGATAGTGGCGCTGGTCCTCCCGCAGGAGGGCGATGATCTTTTCCTTCTCTTCCCGGATCTCCTCCCGTTCGCCGGGATACATCTCCAGCCAGCAGGCATAGCCCCGGTCAAAAATAAATTCCGGGCACACCGTTTCCGGCTCCACCTGCAATTTCGCGGTGAGCAGCATGGTGGCGAGGAGCATGTCGTACTCAACCACCCAGCCGTTGTCGTTGAGCATGGAACGCTGATCAAACCCGACATCTCCGGGGCAATTCGGGCAAAAGACCCGCTGGATCACCCCCGGCTGCAACAGGTTGTCGCGGAGATGAAACTGGACCATTGCGGCTCCGCATTCACAGGTTTTTCGCACATCAACGCACATACCACGCCCCTTTTCTTCTATGTCGTATTTTTTGCGGAGGCTCACATAGCCGCCGACACGGCAGACCGCGTTTTCAGAACCTTCTCGGCAGGGGGGAAGTATCCTTGCGGCCATGGATCATCTTCTGGAACTGCAACCGTTCAGCCCGCGCATCCTGGAGCTCGAGCCGGATCGCCGCCTGCTCCTCCGGCGCTGCCGAAAGCAGAAGCTTTTCCAGCCGTTCAACCTGCTGCTGCGCCCGGTAGAGCTCCCGAGCCAGATCCCGTAAAGACATGCTTTTACCTGTGTGGCTTGTGTTTTCGCAATGCCCTGAAAGCGCTCAGGGCAACACCATTGAGAGCCGCCCTGTCCGTCGTGATCAGCTTGACCGGGATGGACGAGAGGATCCCGGCCATCCGTCCTTTGCCGGTGAACCGCGCCATGAATTGCAACTGATCGAAAACGGGAAGAAGCCTGGGCAGCATGCCGCCACCCAAATAGAGCCCCCCGGAACAGAGGAACTTGAGGGCCATGTTCCCGGCCTCGGCCGCCAGGACAGCGAAAAAAATCTCCAGGGTCAGACGCGCCGCCTCCCCGCCTTTTTCCCGGGCCTGGGCCACGAGGACCGGGGTCATGTCCGCGGCGCCAGCCAGCGCTTCTTGAAAGTCCGGAGGAACCTGCATCCCTGCCCCTTGGGTCAGATAGCGATAGATATTCGGCATCCCTTTTCCGGAACAGATCAGCTCATAGCTTACATGCCCGTGCTCCGCCCGCAAAAAGGAAAGCAAGCCCTCTTCCATCTCCGAGGTCGGGGCAAAATCGACATGCCCTCCTTCGGAGGGATGGGCGGTGTACCCTGCGCCATTCCAACAGAGATAGGCCTCGCCAAGCCCCGTCCCCGGGGCAAGGACCGCCACGCTGCCGTGGGGATCCGCCGTCCCGCCGTTGATTACCAACAGGTCTTCCGGCGGTAAAATTGTCACCGCCTCGGCCACCGCCACCAGATCGTTCAGCACGAGAACCTCTTCAAGCCGGAACTGCTCCCGCAAGAGTTCCGGATCAAGGAGCCAGCCCAGATTGGTCATCCTGACCCGCCCGCTCACAACCGGACCGGCAACGCCAAAGGCGGCCGCCTGGGGATGCTGTTCGGAACCGTGCAGAAACGCAGCGACTATTTCGGAAAAATTTCCATACGCGCTGTTGGCAAAACGCTGTTCCCTGAGCAGGACATAGCCGTCTTCCGTGGCGGCATACATTGCCAGGATAGTTTTTGTCCCGCCAAGATCTCCAGCAAGAAAATACGCCATTCCCCCTCCCGGGCACGGTGCAGCCCCTATTGCGACCAGGGCCTGCGATACGGCTCTGCCCTAACAGAAGAGGCCGTACCCATATCGGGTGCGGCCTCTTGCAAAGAACTCAAACCCAGGGCCTTGCCGGACAAAGCAAGCGCCTTCCTCCTCTACCTGTCGGAACTCCTTCCCCCCTCAACCAGCCGGGTCAGATGTCCGATATTGTCGCGGAGCATCAGGGTTTGGGAAGTAACCGCCTCGGAGGCCGCGGCCAGCTCCTCGGCATTGGCCGCCATCTGCTGCGTCCCGGTGTCCATCTCGGTCACGGCCTTGTTGATCTGGAGAACGCCCTGGGTCTGCTCATGGGAGGCGGTGGAGATTTCTTCCACCAGAATCGCCACCTTCCGCGAGCCATCCACCACATCCTTGGATTCCGCCACCACCTCATTCACCTTTTGCAAGCCGTCATTGACATTGCCGATGGCCCGTTCAATCAGGTCGCTGGAGTTCCTTGCCGATTGAGCGGTACGTTGGGCCAGATTGCGGACCTCATCGGCAACCACGGCGAAGCCCGCACCCTGCTCTCCGGCCCTGGCTGCTTCCACCGCCGCATTCAAGGCGAGGAGGTTGGTCTGGAAGGCGATCGCCTCGATCTCGCGAATAATTGAGGCGATCGCGTCACTGTCCTTTTTTATATTCTGCATGGAAATCTGCATGGCCGCCACATTGACGTTGGCTCTGGAGCCAATCGCCTCATTTTGCTTCATCGAGGAGTTGGCCTCGGCGGAGTTGGTGTCATTCTGCTGCACCATGGCCGTGATCTCTTCAAGGGAGGCGCTGGTCTCCTCGAGGGAAGCCGCCATCTCCGAGGCCATTTCCGCCACAGTCTGGGAGGTGGAGGCCGTGGCCTGGGCCTCCTCGGAAATACGGTCGGCGCTCTCGTCCAGTTCACGGACAATGGTGTTGATGGACCGGACAAGCATCTGCACGACAAAAAAGGCGAACAGGCCGACGGCCACAAGAGAGATAACCCCGCCAACGATAAAGAACAGGCCGAACATCTTCACCTCGGACATGGCCTTTTCCTTGGTGATCTCCTGTCCGCCGCGAAGCTCGTCAACCGCGGCCTTGGTGCTTTGCATCAGGCTGTAATACTTCTCAAAAAACTCCCCGTCAAAGGCTTCCAAGGCGGTGGCCTCATCCCCGTTTTCCAGGGAGGGCAGGATCTTTGTTTTGATGATTTCGTTCATCACCGGCCAGGAGGCGGCCAGTTCGTCATAGGAGGCCACGGTTGCCGGAGCCTGTTCCATTGCATGGCACGATCCGCAGTACATTTTTTTGCCGGCGGGCTTGGCAATGCTTCCCCGCATCTCCTCGATGGCCTCGGTAAACTTGGAAGAGGTGGTTTTCAGGCCGCTCAGGCTTTCCGGATCATACTCCATGATCTGGCCCTTGAGGATGCTGTTGAGGAGATTGAGGTTGAGACGAATCCGGGCGACCTTGTCGATGTAGTCCATCTTGAGTTCGATACCGGTGTACATATCCCCGCCGATCTGCACCCTGTGGATAATAAACTGGGCGATCACGACGCTGGACACCATGGACAATGCGACAAAACCGACCAGCAGAAAAAGCTTTATCCGCAGACTCAAGTTTTCAAACCACTCTCTCATGGCGCCCCCTTTCATGCGTCTTTCGTTAACTCCATCGCAACTGATCTGTGTATTATATCGTATACTCCTGCTTTTTTTACCACATATTTTTCCTACATATTTTCCGCTGGTTGCCGGAAACAGCGGTGGCCGGGCCACCAACACAACAAAGGTACTCGGCAGCCTTTTTCATGAAAGACACAGAAGAGCTTGCCCGAGTATAATTTTTTATACTACACCGCGTCCTCGCCTCGGACCTTAGCTCCCCGTGCCCAATTTTCAGTTCTCTCCCAAAAAACTCCCTCCACATGCTGGTACAAAAAAACAGATCCACATAATTTGGCGAAACAACTGCATAAAACAAAAAATAACCCCTTTTTCTCGCCACAAGTGTTAAAAAAATTGTACTCCTCTCCTCTTTCGCTTCCTTGTCCTCCCCCCCGACAATCCCCATGAATCCGGCTAAAACCAACAACAACCAAAGAAACGAAACAGTGGCATGATTGTTGCTTTTACATAAAGCCAGTAAAACAACTCTTATCTCCTTTCTCCTTAAAAGAAGATCGACTTTCCCCGCGAAGTCGATCTTCTTTTTTTTGCGCAGAGCAAACCATCCGGAAAGCCAACGTCTTTTTCTCTCCGCCAGGCACTTTTGCCCACCCCTGTTTTTTGCTGTTTGCACTTCCCGCTCAAGCCAGATATAGTATGACCCCTGCGGCAGTCGGCGCCTTGCCCGCCAACACAGATCCCGCAGCCAACCCCCCCGAACCCGGCAAGGGGGTTCGGTTTATCGCATCCTCTTCCGCGCCGGCCTGTAACACAATCCCCAGTCGCTCGCGGGACGGCGGCATTCCGCTCATGCTGCCCTCCATCTTCGCTGTTCTTTCATTGTACAAATCAATTCGACACAACGAGCCTGCGATGACCTATTCCCTTGGGGCAATCCCCATTACAACCCCATTCATTCTCGCGCCCATGGCCGGCACCACCGACCTTCCCTTCCGCCTGCTCTGCAAAGAATATGGGGCGGGTCTTTGCTACTCCGAGATGATAGACTGCCATGGCCTGGTGTCGCAACAACACGACAGCCTGGAGCTGCTCCTCACCAACGCCGCGGAACAACCGGTGGTCATGCAGCTTTACGGCAGCGATCCCGCCGCCATGGGAGAAGCCGCGGCAATCCTGAGCGAACAACCCGTTGCCGGAATCGACATCAACATGGGCTGCCCCATGGAAAAAGTCGTCCGGACAGGCGCCGGAGCCGCATTGATGAAAAACCCGCGCCTTGCGGCACAGATCATCACCGCCGTCTGCAAAAACGCGAAAAAACCGGTAAGCGTCAAGATACGCTCGGGCTGGAACCAGCACACCATTACCGCTCCGGAGATTGCCAAAATAGCGGAAGGCGCCGGCGCGCAGGCCATTGCCATCCATGCCCGCACCTGGAGCGACGGGTTCACCGGGCCCATTGACCACGAGGTCATACGCCAAGTCATGAAAAGCGTTTCCATCCCCATTTTTGCAAACGGCGACATCACCTCCCACGAGCAGGGGGTGGCCCTGCTTCAAAAAATCGGCTGCGCCGGAGTGATGATCGGCCGGGCCGCCCTGGGCGCGCCTTGGATCTTTTCCGGTGCCGTGAACCAGCATCCCTCCATGGCCTACAGAATCAGAGCCCTGTTGCGCCATCTTGAACTGGCCGAGATCCACCTTGCCCCGGAACCGAATCTCTCTAAAATCAGAAACCACGCCTGGAAATACTTTCGCGGCACACCCAATGGCGGTGCCATCCGCAGACAGATCGACGCCGCCGCCACCTACCATGCGCTGAGAACTTGCATCGACACCCTTGCCGAGCAACTGCTTCGCCAATAATCCGGCAAAACGCTGCGGAGATTGCACCCCGAAGGAGATGGCCTGATATGCAAGCCGCACAGATTGCCAGCGCAAACAAAAAAAACCCCGACAGACTGTATTGCCTGCCGGGGTTCTTATATTTTTTTTGATGGTGCGCCCGGAGGGATTCGAACCCCCGACTCCCGGCTTCGAAGGCCGATGCTCTATCCAGCTGAGCTACAGGCGCACAAGCACCATGGTTTCAAACAAACCCGCCTACCACCCCGCAATATTGCGCGGATCGGAAAGCACCTGCCAGGCCCGCTCCGTGATCTCGTCGATCTCAGCCAGGGTCACGGAAAGCGGCAACCAGAGATAGATCACATTGCCAAGGGGCCGCAGCAAGAGGCCATGCGCAAGCCCGGCCAGGTAGATCGGCCAGCCGACTCGCTCCTGAAGAGCGTAGGGAGCCTTGGTTTCCTTATCCTTCACCAGCTCCATGGCGCAGATCATCCCGAGCTGCCGGAGATCTCCGACCCAGGCCAGGTCTCCAAAGCGTCGCATCCGCGCCTGGAGATGACTGATCTTGGCCGGCAGCCCGGCCATGGTCTGCTCTTCGGCAAAAACCTGCAACGAGCCGAGAGCCGCAGCGGCGGCAAGGGGGTTGCCGCTAAAGGTATGGCCGTGGAAAAAGGTTTTTCCGGCGCTGTAGTCTCCATAAAAGGCCTGGAAAATCTCTTCGCTGGTCAACGTTGCCGCCATTGGCAACATACCAGCAGTCAGCCCTTTTGACAAACAGAGAAAATCAGGCGCCACCCCGGCCTGTTCCAGGGCAAACATGGTTCCGGTCCGGCCAAAGCCGGTGGCTACCTCGTCAAAAATCAGATGCACCCCATATTCCCTGGTCAAAGCGGCCGCCTTGTGCAGATACTTGGCCGGATAGATGATCATCCCACCGGCGGCCTGGATGAGCGGCTCGATGATCAGGGCGGCAATCTTCTCGCCTTGTTCGGCCAGAAGGCCGGCAAGCGGCTGGAGGCACTGGCAGTCGCAGCTCTCTTGGGCAAGCCCGGCCGGACACCGGTAGCAGTATGGGGATGGCAGACGATGGGAAGAAAAAAGCAGCGGGGCAAAGGGGCCATGGAATTCCGGCACCCCGCCCAGGCTCATGGTGCCGATGGTGTCGCCGTGGTAGCCGCGCTCTATGCCCACCAGCCCGCAGCGGCCCGGCTGCCCAACCTGCCGCCAGTACTGGAGGGACATCTTGATCGCGATCTCGCAGGCCGTGGAGCCGTTATCCGAGTAAAACACCCGGGAAAGCCGGGACGGAGTCAACTGCACCAACTGCTCCGCCAGCAAGATTGCCCCCTCATGGCTGGTGCCGGCCAGCAACACCTGGTCAAGCCGCGCCAGTTGGGAGCGGATTTTTTCCGTTATAGTCGGATGGCCATGCCCATGGACAATGCACCACCAGGAGGAAATGGTATCGAAATAGCGTTTCCCCTGCTGGTCGAAGAGGAAAACCCCCTCTGCCCTGTCGATGAGGAGCAGGTCGCGCCGGGCATAATCCTGCATCTGGGTGTAGGGATGCCACAGGAACCGCTTGTCTTTCTCCTGCAGGGTCAACACGGGCTCACACCCCGCTGACGAGCTTGTAAATCGCCGGGTACTGACGATGCTGTTCCGCATGGTCAAGGCCATAGCCGACCAGAAAGCCTTCCGCCACCTCAAATCCGGCATAATCCACGGTCACCTCAACCGTGCGCCGCTCCTTCTTGTCGATCAGGGCGCAAATCCGCACGGATTGAGCCTTTCTGGCCGCAAAGAGATCCTTGAGGCAGGCAAGGGTTTTGCCGGTATCGACGATATCCTCCACCAGCAGCACATCCTTCCCTGCCAGCGCAAGCTCGGTGTCCTTGGTGCATTGAACGGCGCCGGAGGAACAGGTGGAGGCACCGTAGCTCGATACCCGGATAAAATCGATTTCAAGGGGCAGCTCGATTTCCCGGACCAGATCGGCCATGAAAATGAAGGCCCCGTTCAGAATGCCGATCATAACCAACTGGCGGCCGGCATAATCACGGCTGATGGCCTGGCCAAGCGCTGCAACCCTTGTGGCGATGTCCTGCCTCGAAACAACCTCTTGCTTCTCAATCATCCACCCCTCTCCTTCAAAATCCTGGACAATGCCGGTGCATGGCGGTTTCAACGCCCATTGGCGATAAAAATCGTTGACGGTGCCCGAGTTGACCACCTATGATTAACAGATACGGCAGCTTGCCCCGGAGGGTTCGCCTGGCATCCCCATACTGGTCACAACAGAAAAAGGAGCACCGCCATGAAACGTTATGAATGTTCGGTTTGCGGATATATCTATGATCCGGCCATCGGAGACCCGGACTCAGGCATCGCCCCAGGCACCTCTTTTGAGGATCTGCCGGGAAACTGGTCCTGCCCCATCTGCGGAGCCAGCAAGGATATGTTCACTCCCCTGGACTAAGATCTACAGCAGCATGTCACCGGTGATGCCGGCCCACGTTTTGTCAAGCTCCGCGGAAAACGAATTGACAAACTGCTGCACGCTGACCTCCTGAAACGGACGGTGGTGTTCCTGGATCAACGCCCAGGAAAAAGAGCGCGCCGCATCTTCCTCTGTCACCCGGGGCTCCCCGAGGCAAAGGCCCTTCAGGGAAGCAAAGATGTTCGCCAGATTTATCATGGCCACGGGCACCGGGTTGGTTGTGGCCTTTTCCGGCTGATGGTGGAAGTGCATCACATCCAGATACGGCTGCGGCAGGCCGATGCCTTCGGCAAGCCAGACCCCGGCCTGACCATGATCCACGCCGATATACTCCTTTTCCGCCCTGATCACATCCCGCAGCTCTTCGGACGGTTGGCAAAACTGCGGGTAAAAATTCGGCGAAATTCCATCCAGCACCAGCATCCCCAGGTCATGGAGAAGGCCGCACAGATACAGATCTGCAGAGGTGTTTATCCGGATTACATCCCGCAACATCTCGGCAATTCGCCCCACCACCACCGCATGTTGCCAGAAATCCCTGGAAACCGAGGTGAAACCGCTGAAGGCTTGTGATGACTTGGCCGCCCTGATGGTATCGACCAGCACCTCCTGCACCTGCTTTACCCCGATAATAACCATGGCCAGCGGAACTGTGCCCACCATGTTGGCCCTTCTGAAGAAAGGCGAATTGGCGGTCTGGATCACCCGACAGCTCAGCACCGGATCCAGGGAAATCAAATCGGCCAGCCGCCGGGTATTATCAATGCCTGCGCCGCCTGTCATCATGGCGGTCAACTCGGCGGCAACCGCGGGGTTCACCGGAAAAACAGCCTCCGGATGGACTCGAGGATGCAGTTTGGCTGGAGTCTGCCGCTGCTCCTTATCGGGCATGGGGGGAAGGGTGATGGTTGGCCTGGCCTTTTGCTCCTTCCCGGACCGCTCCATGCCCAGGTTCGGCTTGACCGGAGGCCGGGCCGGTGCTTCTTCGGCTTGGGCCCGGACATCATCGGAAAGCACCTTCTGCAAGATGGACGGCTTGGCTTCTTCACCATCGCGCCCGGCAACTCTTTTATTGGCCAGATCCAGTCTGGCAACCAGCCGCTCGCAGAAGCGCTTATAAAACTTCAGTTGCAGAAAGACATTTGAGGTGCTGACAATCTCCGGTTCAACCCGCAGGATAAATGATTCCGCGCTTGCCACCACATCGGCGGTTCTTTTTATTTCGGTGACCAGAGCCATCTCCCCGAAGCAATCTCCGGTGGTAAGGGTGGTGAGTTGAATGGGCTTCGCTTTTCCATGCAACCGTTTTTCCACCCGGACTTGCCCCTTGACCAGAATGTAAAACGCCCGTTCGGTGGTGCCTTCCTTGATGATCACCGTGTCGGGAGGAACCCGGAGCCATTTGCTGACCAGAAGGAACTGCTTGAGCTCATGGTCATCAAAGCCATGGAAAAAACTCACTTTTTTCAGAAACTCAATCTGCTCGTCAAGGTCGATTTCTTTGCTCTTTTTACCTGGGGCCATGATTTTTCCTTCGCAGTTGCACTGTCGCCATTTCACTGCTGCCGTTGCACCGCCGCCGCTCCGCCGCTCCGTACCAAGGCTGCTCCCGCTGCCGGCTATTTCCCGGGACAAAACTCCGCAAAAATCATATCCAGCACGTCGTCCGTGGTCGTTTCCCCGATGATGTCTCCAAGAAAAGCCAGAGCCCCCTGGAGATCAATGGCCAGAAGGTCGGGCGGCAAATCCGCGGCCATCCCCTCGCCAACCTGGCGCACCGCACCAAGAGCCCGTTGCAGGGCAGCGGCATGCCGCACATTAGGTGCGGCGATTCCAGGCTCCTGGAGGCCATGGCCGCCGGTGGCCGCCCCGTAAACAGCATCCTCCAGCGTACGAATACCTTCCCCGGTCGTGGCGGAAATGGCGACAACCGGCACTCCGGGAAACGCTGCTTCGTACTGGGCGCAACGTAAGGGGAGAGCCTTGTCGATCTTATTGACCACCACCACGACCTTCTTGTCCGCTGCCACCTGAAACAGGGCGCGATCCTCGGAATGCAGCCCCTCTGACCCGTCAAGAACCAGCAGGACCAGATCCGCCTGATCCAACTTTTGCCGTGCCCGCCGGATGCCGATCTCCTCCACCGCTTCGGAGGTTTCCCGGATGCCTGCCGTATCGACAATGCGCACCGGCACCCCTTTGATGTCCAGGCACTCCTCGATGGTGTCCCTGGTTGTGCCGGGCAGCTCCGTGACTATGGCCCGGTCTTCCCGGAGAAGACAGTTGAGCAGGCTGGATTTACCCACATTGGGCCTGCCGAGAATCACCACGGAGATTCCCTCCCGGATGATTTTCCCTCCCTCCGCCCTTGCAAGCAATCGGGACAAGGGCTCTGCCGCTTCCAGCGCCAGCCTGGCCTGCAACGCTTGGGTGTCGAGGATCTCCACCTCCTCGTCGGGAAAATCGATGGCCACCTCCATGATAGCACGAACCGCCACCAACGCGTCACGAATTTTCCAGATCTCTCCGTGCAATCCCCCCCGGAGTTGGCTCACCGCAAGGCTCGCGCCCTCTCGGGTCTTGGCGCGCAACAGCTCGGCAACCGCCTCGGCCTGGGTCAGGTCGATCCTCCCATTGAGAAAGGCGCGCTTGGTGAACTCCCCCGGCTCCGCCAGGCGGGTGGCCGGGAAGGTCACGATCAGGGCAAGGATCTCCTGCAGCAGCAGATAACTGCCGTGGCCATGGATCTCCACCACATCTTCCCTGGTGTAGGTCTGCGGCGCCCGCATATACACGGCGAGCACCTCGTCGATCGCCAAGCCTGTTTTGGGATGGACGACAGCGCCGAAATAGAGCCTGTGGCTTATGATTTTTTTGGGGGGGTTTTTCGGCTGAAAAAACTGCTGGAGGATTGCCTGGGACTGGGGGCCGCTCACCCGGATGATGCCGATGCCGCCGGCGCCGGGCGGCGTCGCAATGGCGGCGATGGTCGCCTCGTTGAATTCCGGGAAATCCGGCGTTGCCATACGTTTCTTTCCCTATGAGATTCGGCGGGGACAGGGCGCGTGCCCGGCCAGCTGCACACTGCCCGGGTTTACAATCGCGGGAAAACCGAGTTGCCGACGCCACAGCCCCGACTGCAAAAAGTATTGCTCCGAAACCAGTTGCCGCCGGAACGTGAACGCTCTGCTGGAAACCGCGCTTTCGCGCCAGGTTCCAGAAGCATCATTCCGGGCTCTTTTCCGCGGTTTTCTTTTTTCTTGGCGCGCGGCGCCGCCCTTTCCCGGGCAGATAGATGAGCACCTTCTTGAACACCCCCTCTCCAACGCTGCGGCTCCTGATCTCGGTATCGTCCTGCAGAGCCATATGCACCATGCGTCTTTCCGCCGGGTTGATGGCGGGAATAGTCCGGGTCTTTCCGGTTTCCTTCACCTCCCGGGCCAGACGCAGGGCCCGCGCCTGGAGCTCTCCCATCCGGTTGTCGCGGAACCCCCCGGCATCGAGGGAGAAAAGAACCTTCTGCGGGAATTTCCTGGTGATAATCTTGCGCATCACATACTGCATACTGTCAAGGGTCTGCCCCTCCGGGCCGACAAGGATATCGACACAATCCCCGGCAATCTTGGCATGGACCTTGTTGTTCTGATCTTGGGAGATGCTGATTTCCGAAGGGCACGCCATGAGATCGAGAATCCTGGCAAGGTCCGCCCGGATTGCCTCCATCTCCTCGGGGGTGACAGGATCGCCGACCTCCTCCTGTTCATCGTTCTCCGCGGGCTGTTCCGCCATGGCCTTGGAGGCAGCGGGCTTTTTCACCGAAACAGCCCGTTCGGGCCCGATCTTGGGCTCGGTCGCTTTTTTTCCCGGCGCCGGTCGCTTCTGCTCGTGGCCTCCCTCTTTTTTGAGCGAGACCTGCACCGCCGCCTTTTTTCGGCCCAGGCCGAAAATACCGGTGGATCCGGTGGAGATTATGCGGATATCAAGCTCTTCCCGCGCCACATTCAGCGCGGCGCAGGCATTGCCGATCGCCTCTTCAACATCCGTTCCCTTATATTCCATCTTGGCAGACATCGTGTGATTCCTCCATCTCAGGCCAGATTCTCCGACGGCCCGACCTCTTCTCTTGGCGACTGTGGCAGGGGCTGCCCCTTGCGCGCTCCTTAATTCAACCTGCTCTATGCGGACTCGTCCCGGTTCACGAGATACTGCTGGCCAATGGAGAGTAGATTATTGACAAACCAGTACAAAACCAGCCCGGAAGCAAAGTTGAGGAACATGAAGGTGAAAATGACCGGCAGGAACAGCATGATCTTCTGCTGGGTGGGGTCCCCGGTGGCCGGGGTCATTTTCTGCTGCAGAAACATGCTTGCCCCCATAAGCAGGGTCAGCACCGGTATCCCTCCGAGAAACGGGATATCAAAGCCGATGGGCAATCGGTCGGGGGCGGCCAGGTCGGTGATCCAGAGGAAAAAAGGCGCGTGCCGCAACTCGATGGTCTGGAGCAGCACCTTGTACAGGGCGAAAAAAACCGGAATCTGGATGACCATGGGCAGACAGCCGCTCACCGGATTTACCTTGTAGGTCTGATACAGCTTGATCATCTCCTGTTGCTGCATCTGCTTGTCGTCCTTGAATTTCTCGCGCAGCTTTGCCATCTTGGGCTGCAGCTTCTGCATGGTCTTCATGGACTTCATGCCCTTCTGGCTCACCGGCCAGAAGAGCAGCTTGATGAGCACGGTCACCAGAATGATGGCCACCCCGTAATTTCCCACATATGCGTGGAAAAAATTGAGCAGATAGAGGGTCGGCTTGGCCATCACGTCAAACCAGCCGAAATAGATGCTGCGCTCCAGCTCATGCCCGGCTTTTTTGAGCGCCTCCATGGTCTTGGGTCCGAAATACACCGAATAGGTGTACTGCTGACTCTGCCCGGGCTGGATGACATCGCTGGCTCCGGCCAGTACCGTGGTCACCCGGTTTTCATCCTGCAGGGAAAAATGGGCGGTGTGCTGTTCGCCGGTGCGCGGAACAATGCCGGAGAAAAAATAGTTGTCCTCGTAGGCTGCCCAACTGATCTTGCCGGTGAAGCTCTTGCTCCCCTTTTTCAGATCGGAGGTATCGACTTCCTCCAACACCCCGTCGTACACGAGAGCGGGTCCAACGAAAACAAACTGGCTTTCCTTGACAAACGGCCGATTGTCAAGGGTCAGGTACGGCGCTCCCTGCAGGGGGGTGGCCGTATTGTTCACCACATCAACGGTCAGCTCCAGCAGGTACTGCTGGTCCGGGAACCGCAGAGTGCGAACAATCTCAAGGCCGGAGGCCAACTTGCCCCGCATGGTCAACACCGCGCCGCCATCTTGCCCCTCTTGGAGCGGAGCAGCCTCATAGACCACCGGAGGGATGCTGCCCGGCTCAACCCCCCAGGAAAAATTCAAGGGGAGATTGTCGCCTTCCTTGGGCCGCAGCATTTCTTTATCACCGGAATCATTGGCCAGATCCTCGCGGTAATTCTTCAGGCGAAAGCTTTTCACCATGCCGCCGGTTTCCGTGACCACCGCCGAATAAAGGCTCGTCGTCACCGGGATCTCACGCCCTATCCTGCCGGGGGCGGGCTGGGCAGCCAACATGCTTGCCCCGGCAACCGGCGGAGGAGCGGCCGCAGGAATTTTTTCTTCCGCCTTGCCGTTTTCAGGGGAGGTGACAACGGTGCTTTCCGTGACCGGAGGAGGGGGGGGGGCAAAAAAATACTGATACCCAAGCAAAATGGCCAAGGAAAGGAAGATGGCCAAAAACATTCTCTGTGTGTCCATGAAATCGATCCTCGTCAGGCTCTATTTAGTTGGATGCGGGCCTGAAGCACCCGGGCAACACCACCTGCTGTCGCCTCAAAAAGGTTTGTCCACCGGATCATAGCCGCCGGGATGAAAGGGATGGCAGCGGAGAAGGCGGCGCGTGGCAAGATACAGACCACGAACAGTCCCGTGGAGGGCAAGAGCCTCTATGGCATACTGTGAACAGGTGGGGGAAAAACGGCAGCTCGGCGCGAAAAGTGGAGAGATGCACAACTGGTAACACCGTATCAGGGCAATGAAAAATCTTTTCACATCCAATCCTGATGGTCTCGTAAAAATGTCGGGAACGTGCCGCATCCGGAAAATATGGCGACCATCAGAAAATCACGAGGCCTTCAACGCCACTGCGCCCGAACCTGCGCCCTTGCCGCCAGCCTCTTGCCGGGCAAGGAGCGCGCCAACCGCCGCCTCGACCTCCTGCGGGGAGTTGGGGGTAAATCCGGCCCGCACGGCAAACACCACGTCGGAGAAAGGTTCGATAAAATCTCGATTATGACGAAAAAATTCCCGGATTATCCTCTTGATCCTGTTTCGCTGAACAGCCTGCCGTACTCCGTGGATACTTATGCCCAGCCTGTTGCCCGCACCGCTGTTCGGCGCATGGATCACGGTAAAATTCTGACCGCGCACCCGTTTTCCCTGCTCATACACCATCCTGTACTGCCAGGGCTTGACCAGCAGCATGGCCTTGGAGAGGGGCTGGGCTTTCATTCGACGCGAACGGTGCTGTTGTGCCGAAGAGAAACTACACGGTCAGCCGCTTGCGTCCCTTGGCCCGGCGACGGTTGATGACGGCCCGCCCGTTCTTTGTCTGCATTCTGGCCCGAAAGCCATGGGTGCGGTGCCTTTTGAGGTTGCTCGGCTGAAAAGTTCTCTTGCTCATGATCGTCTTCCTTTTTCTCTTCTGTTAGTGCCTCTAGGGCCTGCCTCTCATTTTCGCTGTCTCGCAGCGCCCGGGCCTTGCGTCACGCACTCTTACGGAAACCATACCAAAAACGCAAAAGATTCCGCCCGGCAATAAAGCACATTATATTACTCAGAGCCATGCGACATGTCAAACATTTTCCCAAGGCGGCTACTGCTCCGAAGATTCATTGTCAAGGCCGAACAACTGCCGGACAAAAGCTAGCTTGATCTGCGGATTGTCGTGGGGGGTGCTGTTTTTCAGGAATACCATGGGTTCGTGCAGCAGCTTGTTGACAATGGCGTTGGCCAGCATCTCCACCGAACGCCGCTCATTTTCCGACAGAGACTTCAGGACACTCAGGGTTTTGGCCACCTCGGCCTCCCGGATGGTGTTGGCCTTTTGCCGGATGGCCGTTATGGTGGGGGCCAGCTCCATGCCTTCCAGCCATTGCCCGAACTTGACCACCTCCTCGGCGACAATGCCTTCCGCCCGCAGGGCCTCTTTTTCCCGCTCCGCCTTGTTCACATCGACCACGTTTTTCAGGTCGTCGATATCATAGAGATAGACATTGTCCAGATCATTGAGTTCCGGGTCAAGGTCGCGGGGCACCGCGATATCAATAAGAAAGAGCGGCTTGTTTTTCCGCTGCCGCATCAGCGGCTTCACCTCATCCTTGCGGAGAATCAGGTCGGTGGCCCCGGTGGAACTGACCAGGATATCCACCTCCGCCAATTGGGTGGTCAACTCGGCCAAGCCAACCGCGGTGCCGTTAAAGCGTTGGGCCAGTTTGACCGCCCGCTCCAAGGTCCGGTTGGCCACGATAACCCGCCCTATCCCCTGCCTGACCAGATGCTCGGCCGCCAGTTCAGCCATCTCCCCGGCCCCCACCAGAAGCACGGACTTGTCCCGCAGACTTCCGAAGATCTTTTTTGCCAGCTCCACCGCCGCGTAACTGATGGAAACCGCACTGCCGCCGATATTGGTTTCGGTGCGCACCCGTTTCGCCACGGAAAAGGATTTGTGCAGCAGCCGGTTCAGGATGACGCCTGTGGTCTTCTGCTCCACCGCTTCGCGGTAGGCCTGCTTCAACTGCCCGAGGATCTGGGGTTCGCCCACCACCATGGAATCAAGGCTGGCGGCCACCTTGTACAGGTGCGTCACCGCGTCCTTGCCCTGGTAGAGATAGCTGAACTGCTGGGCCTCGGCATCACCAAGGCCGCTCTTGGCAAAAAGGAAGCCCCGCACCGCCACCGCAGCCGCAGCCGGGTCGCTGGCCACAAAAATGACCTCCACCCGGTTGCAGGTGGAAAGAAAGCAGCACTCCCTGCACCCCTCGATGTTCATCAGCGTAACGAGCGGCCCGGCGCAATCCCCGGAAAACGCCAGCTTCTCCCGCACCGCCACCGGAGCGGTCTTATGATTCACGCCGATAATGACGATACTCTCAGCCAACATAGGAGTGCACACCCCCCAACAGATAGGTCACACCCCATAGGGTGAAAAGCACCGAGCCGAACCCGACAATGGCCATGATCGCCGCCCGCCTGCGCCGCCAGCCCACGGTGAGCCGCTGGTGGAGAATGGCCGCGTAGATGAGCCAGGTGATCAGCGACCAGGTTTCCTTGGGATCCCACTGCCAATATGCCCCCCAGGCCTGCTTTGCCCAGACGGAACCGGTAACGATCCCCAGGGTCAGAAAGAGAAATCCCAGCGTCAGACAATGCTGATTCAGGGTATCCAACGCTTCGAGAGAGGGCAATCGGCTGTAGAATATCCCGAATTTTTTTTTCTTGATCTCCCGCTCCTGGAGCAGGTACATCACCCCGCCGCAAAAAGCCAGGGCCATGAAGCCGTTGGCCATGATGGCGAGACTGGCATGCACCGGCAGCCAGTTGCTCTTGAGGGCCGGGGCCAATGGCCGTATCTCCTGGGAGGAAAAGGCGGCGATGAGCATCAGCAGGGAAATAAGCGGCGAAACAAAGACGCCGAAATTTTTCACCCGGTACCGCCACCAGAACGACAAGAAAGCCCAGGTCATTGACCAGGCAAAGAAGGAGACCGCTTCATGGTTGCTGGTCAGGGGGGTATGCCCCGCAGCAACATAACGGACAACAAAATAAACGGTATGCAGTACCCCGCCGACGAGAAGAATCGCCCGGGCAACCGCCCGCACCTTTTTCTGCTGGGAAAGGAAATGAGCCACATACACCGCGGTGGCCAGAAGATACAGATACAGGGTGAGCTGAAACAACAGGGTCATCGCGCCGCTCCTGAAGATTATTGAAATCGCAAAAAACGCGTTTTCAACAGTTATGGCTTGGTAATTCTTCCTTTTCCTATTCCGGATCTGTGACTTTTCAACCTTTCCGCGAATCCGTCACGATTGCTCGTATGTCTGCCGGGCCTTCTCCAGGCAGGCAAGGGGGACATCAGGCCCAAGGACTTCCTGAATGTGGCCGGCAAGCTTCTGCCACAGCCCGGCTTTAATCCAGAGCGCCATTTCGGGATCAGCCAGCCGGGCAAAAATCATCTTGTTCTCCGAATGCGGCCGGCCCTCGGCCAGAACGGTATCCCGCAGGGTTCCGAGGATCTCCACCAGCACCCCGTATTCGGGGCCGAATTGGACCTCCAGCGCCTGACGCAGGGTGCTGGCCAGAGCCGGGCTTTTCCCGGCGGTGGAAACGGAGATGGAGAGATCGCCCCGTCGCGCCGTGGCCGGAAGAATAAAGTTGCACCATTTCGGCACATCCGCCACATTGAGCAGGATATTGCGCGCCTCGGCCTCGGCATGAATCCGCTCCTGAGCGAGCGGATCATCGGTGGCGGCAATGACCAGAAAAGCCCCGGCCAAATCGCCTTCCTGATACAGGCGGTCCAGCCAGTCAATCGCGCCGGTCCGCAGCAGGGCGGCAAGCGGTTCGCTCAACTCGGGGCTGATCACCCGAACCAGGGCGCCATGGGCCAACAGCCCTTGCACCTTGCGCTCGCCAACCCGGCCGCCGCCGATGACCACACATTGCCGCCCGGCGACCTTGAGGCAGACCGGGAAATATTGCGAATTATCCGCGGCCAAGGATTTCCACCCGTATCGTGCCGGCAAGCAATGCGGCAAACCGTTTCGCGTCTTCGTCCGTTCCGACAATGGCGCCGTAATGCATGGGCACCGCGATCGTGGGCCCGATGGCAAGAGCCGCTTGCGCCGCTTCCTCGGCGGTCATCACATAGGTGCCGGAAACAGGCAGCAGGGCGATATCCGCCCGGATATTTTTCATCTCCGGAATATAATCGGTATCTCCGGCATGGTACAGCCGCACCCCATCCACGGTGAGGATAAACCCCAGCCACCGGTTGGCATGGGGGTGAAACTGCTTGTTGGTGTTGTAGGCAGGGACGGCCTCGATGGTAATCCCCTGCTCCTCGCACCGTTCGCCCGGGGCAAGGGATACGATCCTGCCCTTAAGCTGTGCCGCACACTGTGCTTCGGCAACAATGAGGGTGGAGGGCTGCTGGATCATCCGCACGTCAGCGGGGGAGCAGTGGTCGTAGTGTTCATGGGAAATACAGATGATATCGGCCGGCGGCAAGCCGGAACCGAGCTGGAAGGGATCGAAATAGACGACCTTGCCCCCGGCCCGCAGCAGAAAAGCGTCATGCCCGAGCCACTGAAGATTTTTAAAAACGTTCTCTACCATAGCCTCCTTCCCTCTTTGCATCAATCCGCTCTATAATCAATTTGACGCGTTCCGCAATCTAATATAGTACAATTTCCTTACACAAAAGGTCGCGCGTACCCATCATCCCTGTCCAGGAGATCTTTAACCATGCCCGCAGGAACCCTTGTTGTTTCCACCTCGGCAACCATGCAGTTTTCCGACATCACCGCCCAGCTCCAAAAAGCCGTGACCGCAAGCACCATTGTTGATGGCGTCTGCCATGTGTACAATCCGCACACCACCGCCGGCTTGACCATCAACGAGGGCGCCGACCCCGACGTGCAGAGCGATATCCTTGCCGCCCTGCAAAAAATCGTGCCGCACATCCGGTACCGGCATGCAGAAGGCAATTCTCCGGCCCATGTCATGGCCTCGCTCACCGGCAGCTCGGTAACGGTCTTCATTGAAAATGGCCGGCTCCAGCTCGGCACCTGGCAAAAAATCTTCTTCTGCGAGTTTGACGGCCCCCGCTCCCGCAAAGTCTTGTGGCGCATTATCTAGTCGGCTTGGGGCGAGGGCGCACGAAAAAAGCTCAAAACATCCCTTTGCGCAACAGCTCCCGCTCTCGCAGACGCACATACTGGAGAAGGGTTTCCTCTTCCCCCTTGGTAAGGTCAAAAAGGATCCCATAGCAATATTTTTTATTGTCTCCCCGGGTTGCCCGCATTACCTTTGCCCTGCTGATGTTCATATAGGTGCCTGCGCTCAACCCGGTTCCGGCGCCGGGAAAAAATACCGCCAGATCAAGGAGGATATCCCCGGGTTGCAGGGGGGCGAACCTGTCGGTGCAGACAAAGATCCCGTTGGCGCTGACATCTATGACCTGGAACCCTTGCCGCATTTCATTGTTATGCATGAACATGACCGTGCTGCCGTTGGGCACTCCGACCCGGTAGTTGGTCCGGCGCTGCAGGCGAAACAGGATGGTGGGAAACTCGGTGAAGATGCTGCTTTCGGTGGTGCGGATCACCTGGACGCGCACCTTGTTCCAGACCATGGTCTCGTCCCTGAACAGGATATGGATGATCCCCAGGGTTCCGGGCCAGTCGATGGGCTTGTCGATCTCGAGCATCCGATCATCGTAGTTGACGATGACCGTCATGGGGGACTGATACCCGGTATGCACCAGGGAAATGAGCTCCCTTTTTTCCCGCAACCGGTCGAGGGCCATCCGGATCAACTCCGGAGACTCGGTGGATTGCGTCCCATTTTCCAAGGTTATCCATTGCCTTGACATTTTTCCATCACTCACTGCTTTTACAAGCGATCATTTCTTAACCCACAATTTCCGGAAGCCGCCATGGACAGCCAAAAAACTCCCCCCACTCACCTGCACGCACAAGAAATCTGCTTTGGCCTGAACCGGGAAACAGACGAACGTTCCCTCGCGGCGTTTCTGCAGCGATTCGCCGAACCCGCCTTCCTGCAGACCCTCATCTCCCGCCTGAAAGAGGAGGAAATCACCTCGCTCCTTGATTTTCTTTCCAGCCTGATGCATAAACATTGTAGCGAAACAGAATACCACCGTCTGTTCCTCAAGGATTAAGCCTTCATTTATACTCACAAAATAGCATACCAGCAAGGAGAGCGCAAAGGTGAGCCAGAATATTATCAGAGACCTTAGAGCCTTTCTCGAAATCCTGCGGAGGGAAGATTCCCTGCTCGAGGTTTCCACCCCGGTTGACCCGGATCTGGAGATTGCCGAGATCCATCGCCGGGTAATCGCCCAGGGCGGCCCGGCCCTGTTGTTCACCAATGTCAGGGGCAGCAGCTTCCCTGTGGTCACCAACCTCTTCGGCACCGCCCGCAGGCTTGAGCTGGCCTTTGGCAAACGGCCCCAGCAATTCGTGACCGATCTGGTCCGGGCGGCGGAAACCCTGATGCCGCCGAACCTCGGCAAAATCTGGGAGATGCGCTCTCTGCTGGGCCAGGCCACCAAGGTGGGGCTGAAAAGGGTTCCGGCGGCCAAGGCCCCCATCCTGGAGGTCTGCCAGAGTCCGGCCCGGCTGGGCGAACTGCCTCTGCTCACCTCCTGGGCCACGGACGGCGGCGCCTTTGTCACCCTGCCTCTGGTCTACACCGAACACCCGGACGGCAGGGGCCACAACCTGGGCATGTACCGCATCCAGCGCTTTGATGACCGCACCACCGGCATCCACTGGCAGATCCACAAGGGCGGCGGCTACCATTACCATGCCGCGGAAAGCCGCAACGAAGCGTTGCCCATGACACTGTACATCGGAGGGCCGCCGGCCCTGATGCTGGCCGCCATCGCCCCTCTGCCGGAAAATATCCCGGAGCTGATGCTGGCCTCCCTGCTGCTTGGCGAAAAGCTGCCCATAACCCGCGATCCTGCAGGCGGCCACCCGCTGGTTGCCCACGCCGAATTCGCAGCCAAGGGCTTTGTCCCGCCCCACATGCGGCGACCGGAAGGCCCATTCGGCGATCATTACGGCTACAACTCGCTCACCCACGACTACCCGGTCTTCCATGTCGAACGGCTTTACCATCGCCGCGACGCCATCTATCCGGCCACGGTGGTGGGACGCCCCCGGCAGGAGGATTTCTACATCGGCGACTATCTCCAGGATCTGCTCTCCCCGCTCTTCCCGTTGGTGATGAACGGGGTTCGCCAGCTCAAAACCTTTGGCGAGACCGGCTTCCACTGCCTGGCCGCGGCCAAGGTCACCAACCGCTACCCCCGCGAGGCCTTTGCCTCGGGCCTGCGCATTCTGGGCGAGGGGCAGTTGTCGCTCACCAAGTTCCTGATCCTCACCGACGGCGACATCGAGATCACGGATTTCAAAAAACTGTGGGTCCATGTGCTGGAGCGGATCAACTGGCAGACCGACCTCTTCGTCTTTGCCAATGTATCCCAGGACACCCTGGACTACACCGGCCCATCGGTGAACAACGGTTCCAAGGCCATGATGATGGGGCTTGGCAAGGAGCCCCGCCGCATCCTGCCCCCGTCCTTCCACGGCGAACTGCCCCAGGGCTGCACCACGGCAGAGGTCTTTCTCCCCGGCACCCTGGTGGTGCAGGGGGAGGGCTTTGCCGGCCGGCAGGATCTTCCCGCCCATCTGGCCCACTGCCCGGCGCTGGCCGACTGGCAGGTGGTGGTGCTGGTGGACGATGCCAAGGCAGCCACGGAGAATCTCCAGGAATTTCTCTGGACCCTTTTCACCCGCTTCGAACCGGCCGCCGACATCCATGCGGCCGCCACCGAGCTGCGCCGCTTCCACCCCATTCTTACCCCGCCCATCATCTTTGACTGCCGCCTGAAGCCCTGGTACCCGGAGGTTCTTGAGGTGGACGAAAAAACAAAACGGTTGGTGGACGGAAAAATCAACGAGATCCTGCCGTCCCGCTACCGGTAAGCAGGGAATTTTTGCGCCGCTTTTCTCTTAAAGATTGACGATTCTTATGCCGAATAGCTATGGTGTAGGCAGGGCAATCATCAACCATGGGGAGTCCATCATGAAGATCACCGCGATTACTCCTGGCCAGCAGGATGTTGCAAGCATCGGCAAAGGCGGTCCCTCGGTCGCGGGCGCTTCCTTCCAGGATATCCTGGCCCAGGAACTGGCTGCCGCCAAAAGCCCGGCCGCCACAACCATCGCCGCCGCTTCCGCCACCGCGCCAATCGCCGCCGCCCTCAGGCTGGAAGGCATTTCCCTGACCGAAGAGACCATCAATACCCTGGAAAAATTCAGCGCCGCCTTGGGTAATCCAGCTTTTTCCGCCCAGGACCTTGAACCATTTGCCGACGCCCTTGAAAATGACACCGCAGCCTTGGTGCATCTCAAAAATCAACTTCCGGGGAACCACCCTCTCTCAGCCATCCTTGAGCGGGTGGCCACAGCCTCGTATGTCGAGTCCGCAAAACTCAGGCGCGGCGACTACCATGCCTGAGCACCTGCTTCCCCTTCCCGGGCAGCCCTCCCGTAAGGGCCTCTTTTTCTGTTGCATCCCTGCCGCGTATTCCCGCGCCTGACTCCACAGCACATTTCCATGCCCGAAGAACGGCTGCAAAAAATCCTGGCCAAGGCCGGGCTCGCCTCCCGCCGCAATGCCGAGGAGCTGATCCGCCTGGGAAAAATCACGGTGGACGGCAAGGTCGTCACCGAGATGGGTTGCAAGGTTGATCCAAGCACGCAGGTTATCGCCTTTGAAGGACGGCCCCTGTGCATTGAAGAAGAAAAAATATATCTCCTGCTCAACAAACCCCGGGGCTACGTCACCACCCTCCACGATCCCCAGGGAAGACCCATTGTTTCCTCCCTGCTCACCGGCGTCACCAGCCGGGTCTTTCCCGTGGGCCGCCTTGATTTTGACACCGAGGGCGCGCTCATCCTGACCAATGACGGCGATTTTGCCGAACGCATTCTCCACCCGCGCTTTGAAATAGAACGAACCTACCAGGCTGAAGTGCGCGGCTTGCCGACCCCTGAAAAAATCCGGATGCTTGAGGAGGGTGTTGAGCTTGAGGGGAAAAAAACCTGGCCGGCCACGGTGCGCATCATTTCCAAGGAGCCAGCGACAACCACTCTGGAAATCACCATCCACGAGGGGCGCAAACGGCAAGTCCGCCTGATGTGCCAAGCCATCGGCCACCGGGTACTCGCGCTCAAGCGCATCGCCTACGGAGGCCTGCGGCTTGGCGCCTTGCCCACCGGCAGATACCGCCGCCTCACCCCTGCGGATCTGGCCAAAATTTTCTCTTAAAAAATCCTCTTTACAATTGAGCACTTAGCTGTTTAAGATGTTTTATCCCCCTGTATTTAATATTATTTTTTTAACGGCAGCACATCGGAGAAGGGCGATGAACAAATCGGAGTTGATCGAAGCACTGGCTGAAGAAATGAATGTCCCCTTGCGGGACGCGAGCTCAGCCGTGACCACCATCCTTGATGCCATGGGTGACGCCCTGGCAAATGGCGAGAGCATAGAGATCCGCGGCTTTGGCAGTTTTGTGGTCAAGGAGTACGATTCGTATTTCGGCCGCAACCCGAAAACCGGAGAGAAAATCAAGGTCAAGCCGAAAAAACTTCCCTTCTTCAAAGTCGGCAAGGAACTGAAGGAAAAGGTCAACGAATCGGCTGATTAGGAGCCGTTACAGAACATGATCTGTGTTTGTGCCCCTTTTCTTACCTCTCCTTATGCCGTTCTTCCCATGAAAAACAGCATGATTGCTCTCGCATAACGGCTTACTCGTCGCTGTCCTGCCCATGCTCGACAATCTCGCCCACGAGATCATAGGGGTGCGCCTCGGTGATCAGCACCTCCACGATATCCCCCGGATTTGCCACGCCGGCATTGATATAGACGCAGCCATCGATCTCCGGGGCCTGAAAACGGGTTCTCCCTTCCAGCAGGAGATCGGTTTCACGGCTCCAGCCCTCCACCAGCACCTCTTCCACCCTGCCCACCATTGCCTGATTTTTGGCAAGGGATACCCCGCCCTGCAGCGCCATGAGCCGTTTCCTCCGCTCGCTCTTTTCCTCTTCGCTGCATTGCCCAGCCAGATTATAAGCGGCGCACCCCTCTTCGTTTGAGTAGCCGAAGATCCCGACATGGGCCAGTTTCTGTTCCTGCATGAATTCGGCAAGCTGCTGCACATCCGCCCCGGTTTCCCCGGGGAAACCCACCATGAAGGTGGTGCGAATGGCGGCCTGGGGCAGGATCGAACGGATCTTTCCCAGGAGCGTCTCGATCTGCTTGCGGCCATAGGGCCGGTTCATGCCCTTGAGCACCGAATCAGAGACGTGCTGGAGGGGTATATCCAGATAGGGGACAATCCGGGGATTGGCCGCCATGAATTCAAGGAGCTCTGTATTGACCCGGGTGGGATAGAGATAGAGGAGGCGGAACCAGGGGATGTTGCAGGCCGCAAGCAAGGCGCGGAGCAAATCCACCAGCCGGGGCGCGCCGGGTCCCAGATCCAGGCCGTAAGCGGTGAGATCCTGGGCCACGAAGGTCAGCTCTTGCACCCTGTTTTCCGCCAGCATCTGCGCCTCATGCGCCAGATCATCAAGGCGCCGGCTGCGCAGGTCGCCGCGCAGGGAGGGAATCAGGCAATAGCTACAGCGGTTGGAGCATCCCTCGGTCACTTTCATATAGGCCCGATGCGCCGGGGCAGAAAGTTTGCGCGGCCAGGAGGAATCCAGCAGAAAGGTGGGCGGGGCAAGGTGCACCTGCGGATGATCAGCCTGGGCAAGCTCCTGCAATCTGCCGACGATATCCTGGGTTCCCTCGGTGCCGATGAAGAGATCCACCTCGGGAAGCTCCTTGGCAAGGTCCGCGCCGTAGCGTTGCACCATGCAGCCGACCACCGCCAGTTTTTTTTCAGGGTGGCGCTCCTTGACCTCCGCCAGGGTGAAAATCTCCTCGATCCCCTCTTCCACAGCGGACTGGATAAAGCCGCAGGTGTTGACCAGCAGCAGATCAGCCTCTTCCGCATCCTCGCAGGGCGCGAAGCCGGCCTCGACCAGCAACCCAAGCATGAGCTCCGTATCCACCAGATTTTTGGGACAGCCCAGACTGACAGTAAAAACCGTTCGCATCATCGCCTCACTCCTTTCTCTTCAACTGCCAGGCCACCGACACAGCGCAGCAGGTCTGCCACCAAGCCCTGTGAACGCTTGCGGAATTCCTTGCCTTGGAATCCGGGCTGCCAGGGGTCCTGCCACAGCAAATCGGAAACCATCAGAACCGCAGCCAGCTCAACCCGGCGAAACGCTGCAACCTGCAGGAGCGCGGAACACTCCATGTCCACAGCAAGAATGCCCTCGCGGCCATAGCGGACAACCTTCTCCCGGGTTTCACGGTACAGGGCGTCGGTGGTCCAGATCGGCCCTTCCTTGAGTTCTGTTCCCGTGCTGGCAAAAAAGTCCTGCAGCTCCTGGCGCAACCGGGGAGAGGATTCGACCTTGCCCGCCACGGGATAATGTGCGGAGGTGCCTTCCTCGCTGATACCCCAGGTCGGAGCCACCAATTCGCCCACGCCAAGGCCCGGCTGGAGCGAGCCGCACCAGCCGCAGACAATGATCCTGCTGGCCCCTAAAGCAATGAACTTTTCCAGGCAAATAACGGCCATGGGCGCGCCAACCGCAGGTCCTGCCCAGAACATCGGAGGCGCTTGGGCAGAAAAGAGATTGCTGTGAAACAGAAAATGCCGGGCCCACTCCTGCTGTCCTGCAATCTGCGCAGCTTGTCGAGCCTCGGAGGGATTGAGCAGCAGCAGCCCGCAGGCAGGAAGTTGCGGCTCGTTCTTGCCGCGCAAGGGATGGACAACGGCTTCGCTCATCAGAACAGACCCCAGAAAGCAGAAGAGGCCGCAAGGGATTTCCCCTGCGGCCTTACCCACCTGAAATATCGCGAAAAAATTACTTGAGCAGCGGATTCGCGAACAGCAGGATCAGGGAGATAACCAGACCGTAAATGGTCAGAGACTCGATCAGAGCCAGACCGATGATCATGGTTACGGTGATCTTGCCGGAAGCCTCGGGGTTGCGAGCGATACCGGAGCAAGCGCCGCCGATACCAGCGCCCATGCCGATGCCGCAACCAAGAGCGGCAACGCCAACGGAGAGAGCGGCGGCAAGGCAGATCAGGGCAAGGTTCGCAGCGGGAGCTGCAGCGGCAGCAGCCTCTGCGCCATGCTCGGAAGCCATGGCAACGGTGGCCAGGGCCAAAACCATCAATACGGACAAAAGTGCTTTCTTCATCGTACATCCTCCATAAAATTTTTTATAATTGGCCTTCTTCATTAGTTCACAAGGAACCGGTTACACAAATTAGTGGGCATGCTCCATGGCAGCGGAAAAATAGAGGATCGAAAGCAGCAGAAAAACCAGCGCCTGCACGATGGAAACAAACACGCCGAGACACAGAATCGGCAGCGGGGCAAAGTAGGCGCCCGCCAGCATGAACAGGATGCCCAGCAGGGTCTCCTTGGCCATGATGTTGCCGAAAAGACGGATGGAGAGCGACAGAATACGGGCGAAATGGCTGATAAGCTCGATGGGGAGCATGAGGGGAATCAGCCAGGGAATGGGACCGAGGAAATGCTTGATATAACCGACCCCGTGGAACTTCACGCCCAGGATGTGGGTGGTGAAGAAAACGATCAGGGTACAGGCCAGGGTGATGTTGAGGTTGGAGGTGGGAGACATGAATCCCGGCATAAGGCCGATCATGTTCGCCACCAGGATGTAGAGGGCAAAGGTGGCGAGCATGGGGAACATCATCCGAGCCCCTTCCTTGCCCATGTTGTCCGCCATGAATCCTTCAAGGCCGCCGATGACGACCTCCCAGAAATTCTGACCCTTGCCGGGCACCAGGGACATCTGACCCAGGGTCAGCTTCGGAACGATGATCAGGAAAAGCATGACCAGCCAGGTATAGGTCATGTGCGGGGAAACCAGCTTGGCCAGCAGCGTGTCCCCAACCGGACCATGGGGAACCGGCATCCCCAGACTTTGCAGAATCAGCGAGATAAACAGTATTGGATGTTCCATGGACCGTGCACGAGCCTCCTTAACCTTAGTACTACTTTGTCGAGTAAATACTTCTTGCTGCGACCATGACGGCTAGTCCGATGCCCAAAAGCACGGTGGACAGGCCAATAAGCAGTGCGAAGGTGTGAACCAACCGGTACCTGACCAGCAGGAAGAGAACCCCCACGACCACAAACAGCCGCAGATAATATCGCATAAAAAACAACGGCTTGACCGCCTCAAGCGGCCCAGCCAGCAAGCGGAGCAGATCCCTTTTCAAAAACAGGAAGCTGAGATTTGCAATCGCTCCGCCGATAAAAACCGAACGGGCATGGAAGCCTGAATACCCCAACCAGGCCAAACCGGTGAGCACTCCCAGCAACAGCCAGTTGCACACCATAACCTTGGTGAGCGACACCTCACCTCCCGATGCGGGTGAACCACTAACCGGCATCAGAGATCCTTTCTGTTGGCCATGTCGTAGAGGTTTTTGAAGGCCGCCGCCACCCCGAACCCGAGAAAAATCAGGGTCAACCAGGGCGAGGTTCTGCCGCCAAATACCGTATGGTCCAGATAATAACCGATGCCGACTCCGATAAAGATGGAGAAAGCAACGGTCATGCCAACGGTGCTGAACTGCGCCAGCAACCGCAGTGTATCCTTTCGATTATTGGACATCTTCACCCCCTGCCACACAGCCCGGACAAAGGATTCATCGAGTTATGACCGATAGGATTACTAGCATTGCATCACCCCAAAGTCAACGGCTTTTTTCTCATTTTGCCATTTTTTTGAATGAGCATTCAGTTTTCTCCAGCGCCATGGCCAGCTCGGCCTCGCTTTGCGCGGCGGAAATAAAAAGTGCCTCGAACTGGGAGGGCGCCAGCCAGATCCCCTGCGCCTGCATCTGCCGGAAATGTTGGCCATATCTGGCCGTATCCGCCTGCATGGCGGAGTCGAAATCCACCACCGGCCCAGGGGTGAAAAAAGCCGTCATCATGGAACCCACCCGGTTCAGGGTGGTCTGTCCGGGCAGATATTTTTGGGCAAGCGTGGTCAACCCCTGGGCAAAGCGGGCCGATTTCTCCTCCAGCGCGGCATAAAAGCCGGGCTGGGCCAACTGCCGCATGGTTGCGGCGCCCGCCGCCATGGCCAGGGGATTGCCGGACAGGGTTCCGGCCTGGTACACCGGGCCCACCGGCGAAATGGTGTCCATCAGCTCCTTCTTGCCGCCATAGGCCCCAACCGGCAGACCGCCGCCGATGATCTTGCCCAGACAGGTGAGATCGGGCATAACCCCGAAGTATTCCTGCGCCCCGCCCAAGGACAGGCGCAAGCCGGTGATAACCTCGTCGAAGATGAGGACGATGCCCAGTTCCGTAGTCAGGGCGCGCAGCTTTTGCAGAAAACCGGGCTGCGGGGCGACGACCCCCATGTTGCCGGCCACCGGCTCGATGATCACGCAGGCAATGTCCAGTTTTTCATCCCGCAGGGTCTTTTCCAGGATCTCCGGGTTATTATAAGGAATAGACACCGTGTTCTTGACAATATCCTCCGGCACCCCGGGGCTGCCGGGAATGCCGAGGGTGATCACCCCGGAACCCGCCTTGACCAGAAAGCTGTCGGCATGGCCATGGTAGCAGCCGTCGAACTTCACCACCACCTTGCGGCCGGTGTACCCCCTGGCCAGCCGGATGGCGCTCATGGTCGCCTCGGTGCCGGAACTGACGAAACGCACTTTTTCCACCGAGGGCAGGGCGCCTATCACCAACTCGGCCAGTTCAACCTCCAGGGGGCAGGGGGCGCCGAAGCTGGTGCCGTCTTGCAGGGTTTTCTCAATGGCCTCCACCACGGCCGGATGGTTATGCCCAAGGATCATGGGCCCCCAGGAGCAGACAAAATCGAGAAACTCGTTGCCATCCACATCCTGAATTTTTGAACCGGCGGCTTTCTTGACAAAAAGAGGATCACAGCCCACGGATTTACAGGCCCGCACCGGGCTGTTTACTCCACCGGGAATGAGCTGCTGCGCCCTGGCAAAAAGGCTCTGCGATTGGTCGGTTTTCATATTTCTGAACTCCTTGCCTTCTCTAATGATTGATGATTCCGCACCAACAAGGAACGAGGGCGCCGGACGCCGTCACGGCTGGAACGCCTTGACAATGCACTTTCTCTCTCCGGCGAGCCGGAAATATAGCAGGCCGGCGCCACGCTGTCAAAATTCTTTCAAGCCCGCAGCGCAAGGCGCTAAAAACCCTGTGCTTTCCGCCATTCTTTCCCTTGACACGACAAAGCCCTTCATAGCAATATGACCGAAGAGGCAGAGGATTCTTTCCCCGCAGGACCAGAACAGGAGACGCCATGGAAATACATGACCCGAACCTTCATCTCAAACTTATGGAAATGTGTGACTGCTATCTTGGCACGGACTATGCCGCCACCATTCAAAAAGTGGCGGACGCCCCTTCCGCCGACATCCAGGAGGACGCGCTCCGGTATCTGGCCCTGGCCCTCCTCCTCACCCTGACCGAAGAGGCCCGCCAGCTTTCCCTCAAGCGGAAAAACGACAAGATCACCGTCACCATCAAGCATGAGGCCGAAAAAATCGCCTTGCGCCCGCCGGCCAGGGCTGTCTTCAACAAGATCATCTCCATTATGCGCGCCATCCTCCATCTGGAGGAAGACAAGGGGGGGATGCCGCTGACCCTCGGGCTTAAAAATGACCAGATCGAGGTCCAGGTAAAAGTCGAACGCACCGCGGACAAGGAAACCCTCAAGGTGAAATTTCCCGAGCTGGGTTGAGCGCGTCGGCCTGCGGGCCGATCCCAAGCTGCATGCGGAAGAACCACGCCGTACCCGCCTCCGGACTTTTCCCGCAGTCGCCGCAACTCCGCCCCGCCCCTGTCAAGCCGCAACAACTGACTGTTTTGCCTTGACAATCTTGGCAATGCCAATAAATAATCAATCATCTCCTCCATACTCGCACGTCTTTGGGAGCAAGCGCTTTTTTTCAGACTTTTTTTGCCTCTCGGCAGCATATGACCATAAGGAGTCGGTAATGACCAAGAAAGAAAGCGGGACCGAAGAAATAGCCCCTTGGGAGCTTACGGGCTTGCCCGTGGCTCCGGACGGAGCCACCCCTGCACATACCGATCTCCAAAAAATCATCCGCAAGAACTACCGGGAACCCATTCTGGACGATGATCCGGTCTGTGCCGAAATCGATGGCCGCACCCACCGGGTCTGCGATATCGGTAGTCGCGGCCTGGGCCTCCTGGTTCCAGCCCTTGGCGGCTTTCTGGCCGGCACGCTTTACGACATCACGCTGCATGTCGGCGACAACACCATCGTCCTCCAGGGAAAAGTCACCCATATCTCGCCAAGCGAGACCTCCGGCGAATGCCACTGCGGAATCGAGTTCATCGATCTGAACAAAAAGGACGAGCAGGCCCTGCAGCATTTTCTCTCCGTCCATCACGCCAAGCTCTTTGGTGAAACAAGCCGCTCCGCCGACCTTGGCCGGGATTGAATCGCAACCTCATCATGGACCCGGGGGAAAATGTCGGCAAAAAATAAACACGACATCATGGATGACCTGCTGAAGGGGGGGGAGGAGGATACAACGCATGAGGCGTCCTCCCTTGCCAAGCTGATCCATCGCACCGGAGAAACACCAATCGCCACAGCTCCGGCGGAAAGCTCGCCGGGCAAGGAGCACAAGAAACCCTCGCCCGGCGACAGCAAGAAAAAATCCACCCACTATCTTTCCGAGGAGATTTTCGAGGATCTGGATGACGCGCGGGAGAAAATAAACGAACTTGTGCAGCCGCGGCTGAAATCCCGCATTTCAAAATCACGGATCGTCAATCAGGCGCTGACCATGATCCTCAAGGATTTTGAGGAAAAGGGGGAAAAAAGCCACCTGATGAAAGAAATCCTCAAGGACATCCGCAAGAAATAACCAGAAGTTGGCCACGGCCGGCCCGGAGACTTCACAATGATAATCACTTGCCCCCATTGCAAAAAAGAGCACAACATCGACGAAAAGAGGATCCCGCCCAATGTCAGGATGGCGCGGTGCCAGGGGTGCGGGCAGCAGTTCCCCCTCGATATTCCCCGAGAAGAAACGCCTCCACCGGCACAGCCGCAGCCCTCCCCGGTCGAAATGGTCCCGGACCCTAATCCCGGCTCCGCGCCTCAGTCCGAGCAGGAAACCAGAAGAATCGGCGTCTCGTTGAGCAAGGGCGGGGTCGGCAAAACCACCACTTCGGTGAATCTCGCTGCCGGCCTCGCCCTGGCCGGGAAAAGGGTTCTGCTGGTTGATACCGATACCCAAGGGCAGTCAAGCTTCATGCTGGGCGTAAAACCCAAAGGCGGCCTCACCGAGCTGGTAACCGGCGAACTCCCCCCCGAGGAGGCAATCATCCAGGCCCGTAAAAATCTCTGGATCCTGGCCGGCGGCAAATCCCTGGCAGGCCTCAAGCGCCTCATCGACCGCAAGGACTACGGCGGCGAGTTGACCATTGCCCAGGCCCTCACCCCGCTGGAAAAAGACTACGATTACGTGGTGGTGGACACCTCTCCGGGCTGGGATCCGCTCACCGTCAATGTCCTTTTCTATGTCAACGAGCTGATGACCCCGGTCTCCCTTGAGGTCATGTCCATCCAGGGCTTTGGCGAATTCCTGAAAAGCATCGCCTCCATCCAGAAATTCCGCAAGGAAGTCGAACTGCGCTACATTTTGCCCACCTTCCGCGACATGCGGGTGAAAAGGGGCAGCGAGTTTTTGGAGGAGATTGAAAAAATATACGGAGAAAAGGTCTGCGCCCCGATCCGCTACAACGTCCGTCTCTCCGAGGCTCCTGCCTATGGCCAGACCATTTTTGAGTTTGCCCCCGGGTCCAACGGCGCCCAGGATTACCGGGATCTTGTCCGCAAGGTCACCGGCGAACCGGACCTTTTCACCTGATCCGCCCCCATGCCGCGCGCATTGCCGGGAAATAGCAAGACTGCACAACCGTCCAGGACTAGGGAAGGATTCCGCCCATGGCCTTTGAAAGCAAACTGATTCCCGTCCTGCGCGAGGGAGTCGAGATCGTGAAGATGATCTCTTTTAAAAAACTGAAAGAAACGCTGACCACCAAGCATCCCGAACGCGAAGCCGCCTTCATCGCCAAGCTTGCCGGGGCGCTGATCAATGCGGTCTTCGGCGTTCCCTCCCACGAGGAACCCTTTGCCGCATTTGCCCGGAACCACGCGGACCTCATTGCCCAGGAGCAGGGCAGGCTCGGGGCCATGCTGGAGGAACTGCGGATTCCCCTCACCGACGCCCTCCGCATCCAATCCCTGTGCGACCATCAGGAAGGAGAGGACAGCACCGCCATCCTCCGGCAGGCGCAAGATCTGGGCATTCTCCTGGTTGAACGCGACCTGCCCATGCCCCACAGTTTCATCGAACTGGTCCGCAGGCTGGGCAGCGGATTCGGCCTGCTGCTGCCGCCCCAGCCCAATCCCGACAAGGCAACAACCCACTAACGCACCGCTGGGCAGGCCGCTCGCCCGTCAGCCTTCAGGCCTCAAGTTCGTACTTCTTGATCTTGCGCCAGAGGGAAACCCGGTCAATGCCCAGAACCTGGGCGGCCAGGCTCTTGTTGTCCCCGTGCTCCTTCAACACCCACTCGATATAGGCCCGTTCCTGATCGGCAAGGCTGGGGATGCCGCCGCTTTTCCGGCGGAAGGTATGAAACGAAGCGTCGCGCAGATCTTCCGGCAGGTGGCCGACCTCAATGGTGTCGCCGCTGGCCAGCGCCACCCCCCGCTCGATGATGTTTTCCAGCTCCCGGACATTGCCCGGAAAATCGTAGCGCAGCAGAATATCCACCACCTCCGGCTCGATATTGCGCACCTCCTTGTGCATCAACACCCCGTATTTTCGGATAAAATGCTGGATCAGCAGAGGCAGGTCATCCTTGCGCTCGGCCAGGGGCGGGATATGGAGTGCCACCACATTGATCCGGAAAAACAGATCCTGCCGGAAATGCCCCAGTTTTACCTCCTCCTGGAGGTTCCGGTTGGTTGCCGCAAGAAAGCGGACATTGACCTTGATCGGTGAAACCCCGCCGAGATGCATCACCTCTTTTTCCTGGATCACCCGGAGGAGCTTCACCTGCATGGCCGGAGACATCTCGGTGATCTCATCGAGAAAAAGGGTGCCGCCATCGGCCATCTCCACCAAGCCCTTCTTCATTTCCACCGCCCCGGTAAACGCCCCTTTCTCGTGCCCGAAGAGCTCATTGGCCAACAGATCTTCCTGGAAAGCCCCGCAATTCACGGAAAGCAGAGGCCCGTTACGGCGGTTGCTGCAACTATGAACAAATTGGGCCAGCAGCTCCTTGCCGGTGCCTGACTCCCCGCAGATCACCACGTTGCTGTCCGAGGTGGCAACCTGGCCGGCCGTGGCCAGCAATTTTTTCATCCCGGAGTTATCGGTGATGATGCGGGCATCTCCCTGGAACGCCTTGAGATGCTCCCGCAACCTGGAGTTTTCCCGTTTGAGCCTGGTTTTCTCCAGGGCTTCCCGCACAACCTTCCGGACCTCGTCCAGCTTGTAGGGCTTGGCAATATAATGGTACGCCCCGCCCTTCATCGCCTCAATGGCCGAATCCACCGTGGCGTACCCGGTGATCATGATCACCTCGGTGTCCGGATACAGCTCCCTGGTGCGTTTCAGGATCTGCATCCCCCCGACCTTTTCCATCTTCAAATCGGTCAGGACCAGGTCAAACATGTTCTCCTCCAGCAGATACAGGGCCCGGGGACCGCTCTGTGAGGCGGTGACCTCGTACCCCTCTTTCTTCAAAACATGCTTGAGGTTGTTCAAGGCAATCTCTTCGTCGTCAACGACCAAGATCCTTGTGGGTTCGTCATTCGTGACCATGTTCCTGTTGCTCTCCCGGTAGCCAGATAATGAAAGTAGTGCCGAGCCCTGGCCTGCTGTCCACGCTGATGGACCCGCCATGCCACTCGATGATGTCATGCACAATGAACAATCCCAGGCCGGAGCCCTTGCCCACGTCCTTGGTGGTGAAAAACGGGTCAAAGATCCTGTTGACATGTTCCGCATCGATCCCGGGCCCGTCGTCCTCGATGATGATTTCCACCTCATCCAGCCCGGTGCCGCACCCGGTGCCAAGGGCGGAAATCCAGATATGCCCGCTGCCCTGCATCGCATCGATCCCGTTCTTGATCAGATTGAGCAGAACCTGCTGCATGCGCTGCTTGTCAACGACAATGGAAAGATCCTCCGGAACGTCCACTCCGATAACCACTTCGCCGGGAACGTGCCCGCGGAGGAGGAGGATGGTTTCATCCACCAGCTTTTTGAAGAACAGCTGCTCCTTTTTGAATTCCTTGATCCGCGAAAACTCCAGCAGGGTACGGACGATATCGCGCGCCTTGTCCGACTGCATCTCGATCTGGCCTATCAAACTCTTCTTGAACTCCACATTGTCCTCGTCGATCTCCTCCCCCAGAATCTGGGCCGAAGTGGAGATGTTGGACAGAGGATTGTTCAGCTCGTGGGCCACTCCGGAGAGTAGGGTGCCGAGCGCCGCCAGTTTTTCCGATTGCACCAATTGATGCTGCCGCATCTGCAATTCCCTGGTCATCCGGTTGAAGGCCCTGAGCAATGATCGGATCTCCTCCTCCCCTTCCCCCACCGCGACATCCACGAAATCCCCCTGGGAAATCTTTTTGGTATATCCTTCAAGAATCTTCAGGGAATTCACCACCTTCCTTCCCAGCAGGGCGGCAATGGTGAGGGCGGAAACAAACAGACAGAGCATGGAGGCAAGGAGAATCTTCTGGGTCGTTTTCAGGAGGGTCGTGATTTTCCGCTTTACGGCACTCCGGGTTTTTTCGCCGAACTCGGTGAGCTCTTTCCCGGTGGAACGGAGTTGCTCCTCCAGCTTTTCCTGGGTGTGGCCGCTGGCCGCGTAGTCCGCCCCTTGGGCAATCTGCTGGTAATAGGCATGGAGCTGCCCCATGTGCCTGTTATACGCATCGATCACCCGCGCCAACTGCTGGGTCTCCGGCAAGGAGACCACCTGATGCAGGGCCGCCGCGTTATTTTCATAGATGTCCCTGATTTGTCCCCAATACAACTGGTTTTCCTGGAAATCCTTCGCCTGCCGGTAGAGAAAATAATTCTTCTCGAACCTGCGCAGCTCAAGGGTCGTATTGAAAAAATCCTCGATAACCTCGCTGAAGGCAACCTGGTCTTCCACGCGCTTGACCAGGGCATAGGTCAGCACGGCGGAGCCCACCATTAGAAGGAGCAGCAGATAAAAACCGTAGGTAATCTTCTTGCGTATGCCGAGGTGGAACATGATCTGCCTTCCTTTCCCGCAAGGGTGCCGATTCGCCCTGCCGGTTTCCTGTTCGAGAGCACAATACTCCCAGCGAAAAACAAAGTCCAGGGGTTGCATTTGGCAACACTGGTTTTCCTATTGCAACACCGACACATCTAACTAATTTTATTGATTATTATTTTTTTACCAAGCTTCACGTTGCATAACTGAAACATTTCCTGAAAAATCCAAAGCGCACGCAACATATTGAAACAAAACGTAAAAAACCGAAAATCATCCCTGGCACGCTTGTTGCTCAATGCAACTGGCAACAGCACCAAGACATGTCCCGGTTTCACGCACCATCCACAGAGAAAGGAGAACCACCATGAACACCATATTGAATCGCATCGACCGCCTGATGACAGCCATTACCTTTGCCGAAGCCAACGAACCCGAACTGGCGCAAAAATACGCCGGCAACAGGAAATCAACGCCGAGCAAACCGGCACCGCAGGCCACGGAAATACCCGGCGGCCAGATCCTGCCGAACCCGGCAACCCATTAAACCGAACACCCTTTCCCCGGAAACGACCATGAGCGCACTGACGACGATGTTCAAAAAACTTGAAGCAGCCATGACTGCGGCGACCTTTGCCGAGGCCGGCGAGTTCGAGACGGCTCGCCAGTTTCTCCAGACAAACAAGAATGCGCGCAAACGGGTGCTTCTGGGCACCGACAAGCCGGAACTCGCCCCAAGAACCATCAGCTATACCCTGCATCTCTGTCAACGCCTGGGCGGCGGCCTGGAGATCTTCCACATGCTGAACATGCCGGAGAATGAAACCGCCTCCGGCTTGGGACAGGAAAAAGAGCCCCTCGCCGCCCTGAACCACGCCTTGCAGGAAAAGGGCGTGCTCTATCAACCGGTCAGCGGGCTTGACTGCCTGGCCGACGAAGTACTCCGGCATGCCGGCTCCCGCAGGGACATCCTCTGCGTTGTCTTCGATGCGCTGGAACCGGACGGCCCACAATGCCGCAAGGCTAAAGAAAACATGATCGCCAAATTTCAGGCCCTGCACTGCCCTGTCGTGATGTACGCAGGGTCATCCGTCAGGGCATGACTTCACAACTCCATTCACACCACAAAAGGGAAAAAAGATGACCATCACCACCTTTGACAAAAACATGTCGGCTGTCGCCTTTGCCGAGGCGGGCGAACACGACACCGCCCGCCGGATCCTGGGCGAAAAAGCCACCCGCCGGCACGGCAAATCCCCGGCCCCGGCGGCAAAAAGCAAGCCCCACCTGAAGACCGTCATCTTCGGGACGATGTCGCTTTCCGCCTATTACCTGCTCTTCACCAACGAAAAGCTGGTCACCGAGATCTTCACCATGGGCGGCTGGCGCTGGATGTATCCGGTGGGAGCGGCCTTTTTCTTTTCCTTTATCCATGGGGCCTTTGCCAGCAACCTTCTGGGCGCCCTTGGCATTGAAGCAAAAAAATAAACCGGCCGCACCGGCCCGCATAAAGGAGATTTACCCGCAATGAAGAAGTTACTGCTCATACTCATGTTCGCCCTGCTCCCCCTGTCCCTGTCCGCCCACTCGGCCCTTGCCGCCGGCGACGGACCGTCCAAGGACATGCTCAAGGGTATTATTACCGAAGTGAACAGCGCGGAGCGCACGGTTCTTTTTGAAAAAGACGGCACCAAGGAATTGGTGACCTTGGCCCTGAACGAGAAGATGGAGCCCGAGGACATCGCCATGAACCAGAAGGTGTTGATCAATCTGGATAAACATGCCGAGGCCGGCAATGTGATGAAGGATATCTCCGTCATGTTCATGGACATGACCGCCAGCAAGCTCATTGCCCTGCTGGTTATCGGCGCCGTTGGCGGCCTGCTCTCCGGCTTCATCGGCTCCGGCGGCGCCTTTGTCATGACCCCGGCCATGATGTCCCTGGGCGTTCCCGGCGCGGTGGCCGTGGCCAGCAACATGTGCCACAAGTTCCCAAAGGCCATGGTCGGCGCCTACAAGCGCTGGAAATACGGCCAGGCCGACATCAAGCTCGGTCTGGTCATGGCCGTCACCGCTGTCATCGGCGTGCAGATCGGGATCAAGATCCAGAAATACATCCTGAACCAGTTCGGCGGCGCAGGCTCCAACCTTTACATCAGCGCGGTGTTCATGGTGGTCCTGGTCTTTGTCGGCGGCTATGTGTTTTTTGATGCCTGGAAACTCGCCAGCGGCGGCGGCAAGGAAACCGTGAGCAAGCTGGCCCTGCGCATGCAGAAGATCCAGCTCGCGCCCATGATGCACTTCAAAACCGCCAAGGTGACCATCTCCGCCTGGATCACCATCCCGGTCGGCCTGCTCACCGGCATGCTCGCAGCCACCATCGCGGTGGGCGGCTTCGTCGGCGTCCCCGGCATGATCTATGTAATCGGCGCCTCCGCCGTGGTGGCCAGCGCCACCGAACTGATCATCGCCTTTGTCATGGGCGCCTGGGGTTCCGTGCAGTGGGGTCTCTCCGGCCTCATCGATATCCGCCTCGCCCTGCTGCTTTTGGCCACCTCCCTTATCGGCGTACAGCTCGGCGCCCTGGGAACCACCTATGTCAAGGATTACATCATCAAGGTGGTCATGGCCACCACCATGCTCATTGTCGCAGTCAGCCGCGGCGTCAAGATCCCCGGCTACCTGATCGACCTTGAGCTGATGAGACCCATACAGGAAAACACCCTGGCCCTGCTCGAAGGCATCAGCTTCTGGTCTCTGGTCGCAGCCCTGGGTTCCGCGGCGCTCATCATCATCGTGGCCATGATCAAAGGCATGACCGCCGACAGCAGAAGCAAGAAAGCGGTGCTGGGCGTCAGCAATGGCTAAGTACCGGAAGATCCTCGTTGCCTACGACGGTTCTCCCTCAGCTCGAAACGCGCTCTCCCTGGCAAGCCGGCTTGCCGGGGAGGACAAGAGCTGGATCAAGATGCTCGCCGTTGTCCCCCCCTACCAGGGGGACTTGGAGCTCATCGGGGTTTCGGACATCAAGGAAGCCATCACCGGACCCGGCCAGGAAATGCTGGCCGAGGCCCGGCAACTGGCGGACCGCGAAGGGGTCAACATCCTGACCAATCTGGAACAGGGAGAACCCTATGAGCAGATCGTCCATGTCGCCGAAGAGGAAAACTGCGATCTGATTATCATGGGCCGCCGGGGCAAGGGCACGGTGGAACGGGCCCTCATCGGCAGCGTCACCGCCCGGGTCATCGGACACACGAACAAGGATGTCCTGGTGACTCCGGAAACCGGCAAGCTCTCCTGGGAGAGTATCCTGCTGGCCACGGACGGCTCCACCTGTTGCGACAACGCCCTGGCCCGAGCCCTGGAGATAGCCCAGGAAAGGAAAACCAAACTCAACGCCGTTTCGGTGGTCTACACCAATGACGAGTTTTACGCCCTTGGCCAGGAGGTGGCGAAAGAACTTTACCAGGAAGCGGACAAGGTCCTGGACAAGGTCCGCAACTGGGGTAGGGATCTCGGAGTCCAGGCGGAGTTGTTCGTGCGGGATGGCGATCCCCATCAGGCCATAACCGACCTGGCCGCGGAAATCTCCGCCACCCTCATCGTCATGGGCTCCCATGGCAGGAAAGGCTTGACCCGCCTGCTCATGGGCAGCGTCACGGAACGGGTTATCGGCTATGCGGACTGCCCGGTTTTGATCTGCCACCTGTAAACGCAAGCCGCCCTTCACCCACAACCTGTTTCCCGCGGGCGCTCATCCGAGCGCCCGCTTTTTTTCAGTGGGCCGAGGCTTCTCGTACAGCTTTGCCCATGGCGCTCCCGCCCGCATTCGGGTATCTTCACTCCCATGCTTCTCATCCATCCCCCAGCCGCCAAGGGTTGCGAACCTCCCGCCGGGATTGCCCGTTTAGCCGGGACCATCCGGGGCCAAAGCCTTCCCTGCACCTTGCTGGACGCCAATCTGGAAGGGCAGATGTTCCTGCTCGCCTCCCCACCCCAGGGCGCGGACACCTGGAGCCTCCGCGCAGGCCGCAATCTCAAGGATAATCTGGCATCCCTGCACAGCCAGGAGCTGTACACAAACCCTTCCCGCTACCGGCGGGCAGTGGCGGATGTCAACCGGGTGCTGGAGCAGGCCGGCCGAAGCCGGAATCTCTCCCTCACCCTGGCCAATTATCAGGAACAGGACCTTTCTCCCTTGAGCAGCGCGGATCTTCTCCGGACTGCCGAGACGCCTGCGGCAAACATCTTCTTTCCCTATTTCGCAACCCGGCTTCCCGCTCTCCTCGCGGAAACACGCCCTGCCCTCATCGGCATCTCCCTGAACTACCTGAGCCAAGCCCCGACCACCTTTGCCATGGCCGGCTTTCTCAAAAAACAGTATCCGGGGCTGCCCATCGTGCTGGGAGGCGGGCTGGTCACCTCCTGGCTGCGCAACCCGGCTTGGCGCAATCCCTTTGCCGGGCTCATCGATCATTGCCTTGCCGGCCCGGGAGAAGAAACGCTGGTTCGCCTCATGGGCGCCGATTTTTCGCCGGCTCACCACACCCCTTCCTATTCCGGCCTGCCGCTCGCCGACTACCTGGCCCCCGGCCTTATCCTCCCCTACGCCGCCTCTTCGGGCTGCTACTGGAACAAGTGCCTTTTTTGCCCGGAAAAGGCCGAAGGCAACCCGTACCTGCAGATCCCCCCCGTCACGGTGCTGGCCGATATCGCCGCGCTCAAAGCCGCTGTCCAGCCCAACCGCCCGGCTTTGCTCCATTTTCTCGACAACGCAGTGAGCCCGGCCCTGATGCAGGCCCTGGCCGCCGAACCGCCGGGGATCGACTGGTACGGCTTTGCCCGCATTACCCCCCTGCTGGCCGATGGGGCTTTCTGCCGATCCCTGCGCCGCTCCGGCTGCCGGATGCTGAAACTGGGCCTGGAGTCTGGGGACCAGTCAGTGCTGGAGGCCATGAACAAGGGGCAGGATCTGGCCCTGATCGAAAAGGTGCTGCAAACCCTGGCCGAGGCAGGAATCGCCACCTACATCTATCTGCTCTTCGGCACCCCCTCGGAGTCGCTTACCGAAGCACGGCAAACCATGGAGTTCGTGGCCCGCCACCATACAGCCATCACCTTCCTCAATCTGGCCGTGTTCAACATGCCCATTGGCAGCCCGGAAGCTCCCTGTGTGGCGCGCAGCGAATTTTATGGGGGAGATCTCTCCCTGTACACCGATTTCGAGCATCCCACAGGGTGGTCGCGCACGAAAATCCGGCGGTTTCTCGATCAGGAATTCAAGCGTCACCCGGATATTGCCCGGATTCTCCAGCGCGACCCGCCGATTTTCACCTCCAACCATGCCGCTTTTTTCTGTTAAATCGAGCTTCCGCCCATTCTTTTTTTGTTTTGACAAACTCCCCGGCGATTACGGATAATAATTCAGAAGAGTTCAACCCGTGCCGGGCGACAAAACACCAGAGCCGGTCCTGTTGGTAAACATCTGCGAGGGAGGATGCTATGTATAAAAAAATCATGGTTGGCTATGACGGCACACAATTCAGTGAGTGCGCCCTGAAGGAAGCGATGGCCATGGCAAAGGGGTCGAAGGCGAAGCTCCTGCTGGTGAGCGCCCCGGAAATCGATATCGAATTCCAGGCCATGGCGCCGGACGCACACGAACTGATGGAAAAAAAAGGGCGCACCGACCTGGACCGGGCCGCGGCCAAGGTGAAAAAGGCCGGGCTCACCTGCGAGACCAAGATCGTCGTCTCGACCTCCACCCAGGAAGCACTGGTGGAAACAGCAAAGAAAAGCAAGGTGGATCTGATCGTCCTCGGCACCCATGGCCGCACCGGCCTCGTACGGCTGCTTATGGGCAGCACCACGGCGCGGGTAATCGGCCATGCCCCCTGCAGCGTGCTGGTGGTGCGCTGCAAGTAAGGCGCAGCCTTATCCGGCTGAAGAATAAGGAAAGTGATGGCTGTCATAACCGTTCAGCAGCGCCGCTTCGCTGCTGCCGCAGATGCGCGAAAGAGGTCTGCACAGTGTGCTATTGCACATGAGCAGGCCGATGACATCTAAGCGAACGTAGCGAGACTGCGAAGCAGATGCGGTGCTGCTGGACGGTTAGCGATTGCAAACCGGACATCCCTGCATGGCAAAAGGCTTTTCCAGCCGGCAGGCAGCAAGCAGCGCTTCGTCTCGAAAGATATCCAGGGTGGGGCCATCGGCCCGGACCTCGCCTTCGTGCAAAACAATGGTCCGCTCGCACAGCTCCAAGACCATGTCCAGATCGTGGCTGGTGAAAATCCTGGTGTGGCGGAAATCTTTCAAGAGACCCATGAGCTGCCGCCGGGCAAAGGGATCAAGCCCGCTGGTCGGCTCATCCATGACCAGAATGTCCGGCGACATGGCCAGCACCGTGGCGATGGCCACCCGCTTCTTTTCCCCGCCGGACAACCGGTACGGAGGCTTGTCGCGCAGATGTCCGGCGCCCACCCGGGCCAAGGCCTCTTGCACCCGCTCTTCCACCTCATCCCCGGTAAGGCCCAGATTCAACGGGCCAAAGGCCACATCGTCAAACACCGTCGGCATGAAGAGCTGGTCGTCCGGATCCTGGAACACCATGCCCACCGTGCGCCGGATCTCGGGCAGCGTGGCGGGGGTCAGGGGAAAATCCCCGATGCGGATTGTCCCCTGGCTGGTTGCCAGATACCCGTTCAGATGCAGGAGCAAGGTGGACTTGCCCGCCCCGTTGGCGCCGATGATCGCCACCGACTCGCCGTGGGTGATCCGGAAGGAAACGGTCCGCAACGCTTCGGTGCCGTCGGGATAGACATGACGCAGGTCCCTGACCTCGACAATATGATGGCTCATCCTCTCCCCCCTGTAACGATCGCCCCCAGAAGCTGAGAGACATTGACCAGCCTAAAAAAAAGAAACACCCCGGACCAGCCCGCGAGAAACAGAAAATCCCTGACCTCGAACCGGGTTGTCCGGCGCGGATGGAATTCGCCGGTGAATCCCCTGGCCAGCATGGCGAGATGGATCCGCTCAGCCCGCAGCCAGGTCCGCAAGAGAAGCTGGCTGAGCAGCGAACCGTAGGAGCGCCACCCAAATCCTTTTGTGCCGAAAGCACGCAATTCGCGGGCCCGCGCCGTCCGGCCGCCTTCTTCGATGAGCACAAACAGATAGCGGTGAAGGAAAAGGAGCTGCACGGTGAAGATCCGGGGCATTCCCAACTGATCCAGGGCATGGCAGATCGCGGAAAATCCGGTTACTGCCACCAGGATGAGGGCGGCCCCGACCGTGAGCGTCGCCCGGACCAAAATAGAGGCAAAGGAAAGCCAGCCGCCGCTGACCCCAAGGGGACCGAGACGGACCAGCACCGTCTGATCAAAAAGGGGATTGAACATGCCCACCATCAGGGCAAAGGGCAGGACAACCAGAATTTTCCCGGCGATAAAGCGCACCGGCAGATTGCCGAGCGCCATGATCACCGCCGGGTAGAGAAAAAACGGAAACAGGGCTGCCAGCTCGTATTTCCCCAAGGAAACCACCGCCAGGATGAATGCCAGGGTCACCAACACCTTGGCCCTGGCATCGAGCCGATGCACGGACGTATCCCCGTTGGCCAGCAGATCAAGCTGTCTGAATTCCGTTATTGCGCCGGCAATGGAGGCCATCCGCCTCTCCTAAAAAAAGAGGGGAAGAGGCCGTGCGCCTCCTCCCCGTGTTTACGCGATTTCCGGACTTTCCTGCCGTCTCAGACCGCCCTTCCCTGCCTTCGCAGCAACAGGCCGCTCAACACGGCAATGGCCAGGGTGAGCAGGCCGCCCACCACTCCGGCCACACTGGTGCCCAGAGAACTTTCCTCTCCTGCTACGTTTTCCGGTTGTTGCGCCGGTTTTTTAAACGTATAATCCGGCAGAAAGGCGACCGATGCCTGGAGCGCAGCGAGGCGAGTGTGCAGACCATCTTCCGCCGCGGCGAGTTCTTCGACGCCAGTGACTCCGGCAATGGCCCATTCCAACCCATCGGGGTTTTCCGAGGCAAACCAGGAAACGAAGCCGCCGGTCAGCAAGGCTGCGCCGAGAAAGAGTGCCAGAACCTTGCGCACAGGGGTTTGCCCGAGGAGGTGAGCCTGCCGGACGCTCTCGATGATCTCCGGCCTGGCTTGATATACAAAAGAAACCACCGCCGCGGTCACCAATCCCTCCACCACGCCGATGGCCAGATGGATGGGCTGCATGAGACCGGCAAAGGCGGCAAGGGGCAGCGCGGAAATCCCCGAGGCCACCGTTTCAAGGACCACGGCAAAGGCACCCAGTTGAAGGCCGACGATGGCGGCAACCATTGCGGCCACGGTTATCCGGGTTGTGCTCGGCGCACTGCCGACCAAGGGCCTATAGATGAAGGGGTAGGCGATACAGGCCGGCAGAAATCCGAGATTGAAGATGTTGCAGCCCAGGGCCAGCAAGCCGCCGTCGGCAAAAAACAGCGCCTGCACCACCAGCACCGAGGCGATGGTGATGAAGGCCGCTGGCGGCCCGAGCAAGACCGCCAGAAGAAGAGCGCCGCCGAGATGGCCGCTGGAGCCGGTGGCCGGAATGGTGAAGTTGATCATCTGCGCCGCAAAGATGAAGGCGCCAAGAACACCCATGAGGGGCGCCTTGCTCCCGTCCATTTCCAGGCGCAGCTTCCGGGAACAGTATATGATGGCGCCGGCGGAAGCTGCCCACATGGTCCCGCCGACCGCCGGGGATAGCAATGCGTCTGCCATGTGCATGGGTTTCTCCTTGTGTGTGTGGGCTACACGCCTGCAGTAAGTAGCACGACATTTTTTATGGTAACACGAAATACATACAGTATCTCACAACTGGTGTCAACATATTTCAAGGAGCAACCACATGGGAAAAACCATCCGCTTCGGAATCTCGCTCGATGAAAATCTCCTGGAAAGCTATGACCAGCTCATCGAGGCCAAGGGCTACATGAACCGCTCCGAGGCGATCCGCGACCTGATCCGCTCGGCGCTGGTGGAGGAGAAATGGGCTGCCGGTGACGCGGAAGTGGTGGGCACCGTAACCCTGGTGTACAACCACCATGTCCGGGATCTTTCCGACAAGCTGACCGAGCACCAGCATGCCCACCATGACCGGGTTATCTCGGCGCTCCATGTACATCTCGACGCGCATAACTGCCTGGAGGTCCTGGTGGTGCGGGGGGTGGTGGGAGAGGTGAAACGGATCGCCAACGAACTCATCGGGGTAAAAGGGGTCAAGCACGGCCAGTTGGTCATGACCACCACCGGCGAGGAGCTTCACTAAGAGCTTGTCCGAAAATAATCTTTTCAGGGATCGCGCCGTATCGTGAGACGAATTTCGGTGGGACTATTGCGCACAACCACAGGCATAGCAGCGCTCCGGCAAGGATTTTGTGATTGAGGAGCAGCCAAAAGCCGGATGCGACCACCAAAAATTTATTTACGGACAAGCTCTACGGGGCGAACCATGCGGCGGGCAGGAATTATTTGACAGGGTTTCGGTCGCCGTTATATCCTGAACCAAGGAAGCGCAGCCACAATCCTCAAACAGGAACCCTTTATGCCCAAGACCGTGCTCTTTGTCGATGACAACCCGGTGATCCTCAAAACCATCGAACTGGCCTTTGCCAAAGAGGAGCATACCCTGCTCCTGGCCAATAGCGGCGAAGAAGCCCTTCGGCTGGTGGGAGAGGATTCGCCCCAGGTCATTGTCAGCGACCTGCGCATGACCGGCATGAGCGGGCTGGAGTTTCTCCACCGTGCCCGCGAGAAAAACCCGTTTTTTGTCGGGATGATCTTCACCGCCTACCTGGATATCGACAGCATCATGCAGGCGGTGAGTGAGGAAGCGGTCTGGCGGTACATCACCAAGCCCTGGCAGGACGGCAGGGAACTGGTCATGGCCGTGCGCAACGGTTTCCAGTACCATGAGGCCATGTGCTTCCGCCGCCGGGCAGCGGAACAGCTCCAGCGGGCGGAGCGCCTCGCGGCCCTCGGCCATCTCGTGGCCGGGATCTCCCACCAGTTCAACAATATCGATGTGGGCATCCTGGGTTATGTGCAGTTGGCCCTGCTCCATAAGGATCTGCCCGCCGAGGTGCGCGAGCATCTCGAACAGGTTCGGATTTGCGCCAGGCGAGGCACGGAAATCATCAAGGAGCTGGCCACCTTCAGCGACCAGAGCACCCAATGGGGTTTTACCCACGGGAGCCTGACGGATACGGTGACCGAGGCGCTTTCCTTCTGCCGCAAGGAGATGGACATTGAAGGCATCCGGATCGAAACCGAGTTTGCCGAGGAGTGCAACGCGGTGCTCAATTACGGCCTGGTCAAGCAGTTGGTCATGAACCTGATCCGCAACGCCGCCCATGCCACCCTGGGAAAAGAGACGCGCATCGTCCGCATCGAAACCGGAAGGCAGGACGAAAATATTTTTGTCCGGGTCACGGATAACGGCTGCGGCATTTCCAAGGAATATCTGCCCAAGATCTTCGACCCGTTTTTCACCACCAAAGGCGCCCAGGCCGCGCCAGGATCGGCGCAGGCCGCTGTTTCCGGAGTCGGCCTGGGATTGAGCCTCAGTCAGACCGTAGCCCAGGCCCATCGCGGCGCGATCACGGTGCGGTCAACCCCTGGCCAGGGCTCCACCTTCACCTTCACCCTGCCCATGTCCTAGCCGTCGTCAAACGACAAAATCGATCTCCTGCACCGTTCCCGCTTCGCCGGTTTCCTTCAGAAAAATCGAGGATTCCCGAAGCTGTCCCTGCAACACGTTTACACTGTTTTTGAGGGCAAACGGGGTTTCCACCGGGCGGAGCAGAATGGCGCCGACATTCTTTTGCGCAAGGGTGACCAGCGATTCATTTCCTCCCTCCTCCCGCATCCACACCCGCAACTGGCCGTACAGCGGGTCGTTTTCATCAAGCCAGCCGTTGTTGTCGCTGTCCAGCCGGGCCAGTTCGGCAAAGCCATTGCCGCTGGCCGGGCCGAAAAGCTCCAGGCCGTTGTTGATCCTGCCGTCGCCATTGCGGTCAAAGGCCAAAAAACCATTGCCCGGGGCAAGGCCTGTTATCTGCTCGCTCGTGCCGTCCCCATCGAGGTCAAAGGCGAAGCGCATATCGCTGAGCGCCGCCGCCTTACCGTTGAAATTGATCACCAGCGGATCAATCAACAGGGCGTCTCCCCCCCGAATCCGCACATTGTGCGTGGCGGTGAACTCCCGGCGCATGGCAAGCTGAAGCTGAAAATCAATGACCTGCCCGTCAACGGTGACAACCTGGCCCCCTGCGGAAAAATCGAGGGACTCCTGCTCGGTCGCTGTTTCCACGAGGTCGTACTCAAGCCCCCATCCCTGGCGGGATGGCGGAGTTTCTTCCGGGCTGGCGCCCTGTTGCGGAGTTGCGGGATCTTCAGGGGAGAGGGACGCAAAGCTGGCGATACGGATCTTCCTGCCGGTGAGCGCCTCCAAAATGAGGCGCATGGCTGTGAGCTTGGGGTCTTCCGGCGAAGAAGCATCCGCTGGCGCTGCTTCAACACCATCTCCGCCCGGCACAGATTGGGACACCGCCTGTGCACGCTGCCTGGCCTTGGGGGAAATCAGCGCCCGGGAAGCCGGCAGCTCTTCTTCCCCGGCGAAGACGGGCCGTTCATTGCCCACCCAGAACCGGAGGGACTCCTTCCTGCTCTGCTCTTCGTGCAAGGCGTGGGCGCTTGCCAGACTGACTCCGGCGGCGGCAATCTTCATGGCGAAACCCTCCTGAAAATGATGTTGCCTCTTCAGGATACGTTTCGGCTTGCGGGAAGAAAAAGTTTAAAAACCGGGAAAACAGTGCGCGCACCTCGTCACTGTCCGTTTTTCCCTGTGTCCAGCACCCTTCTGATTGTTTCACTCATCTCTTTTCGCAAAACAGGCTTCAGGAGAAAAGCGTCAATCCCCAACGCCTTTGCCTTGGCCTCATCCATGCCCAGACTGAATCCCGTACAGAGGACGACCGGGATATCCGGCCGGATTTTTTTCAACTCCAGCACCAGTTGATCGCCGGTCATGAAAGGCATGGTCTGGTCGGTAATGACCAGATCAAAGCCCTCGGGTCCAAGGCGGAAAACCTCAAGGGCCTCGACGCTGCTTGTTTTCGTGGTGACATGGTAGCCGTGAAATTCAAGCATCTTCTGCATGGATTCGACAATTTGCGGCTCGTCGTCCACCAGCAGGAGCCGTTCATCGCCGGTGACCGGAGCGGTGCTCAGGATGGAGCTCAATCCCTCTTCGGCCTTGCCCAGCACGGGAAAATAGACATGAAACGACGCCCCCTGCCCTGGCTCGCTGTACACCCGGATATCCCCCCCGCATTTCTTCACGATCCCCAGCACTACGGCAAGGCCGAGTCCGGTCCCCTCCCCGTGTTTGCGCGTGGTGAAATAGGGATCAAAGATCCGTTCCATGGTTGCCTGGTCCATGCCCGGCCCGGTATCGCTCACGGTGAGCGCAAGGTACGAACCTGGGACCAGCCTGCGGTCCAGGGTGTCTCCCGAGCCGATCGCCACCTGGGACAAGGTCACCTCCATGATCCCGCCCTGTTCCCGCATGGCATGGTAGGCATTGGTGCAGAGATTCATGACGATCTGGTGGATCTGGGTAGGATCCGCAAGGATGGTGACGCCCTCGGCCTCCAGCCGTTGCGTGATCTCGATGGTGCTGGGCAGCGAGGCCTTCAGCAGTTTGAGGGACTCCTTGACCACCGGGACGATCTGGACCGGGCAGATCGCATGCTCCCGCTCCCGGCTGAAGGTCAGGATCTGTTTCACCAGTTCCTTGGCCCGATTGGCGGCTTTGTACACCTCCTGCAGATTCTGCCAGTTTGCGCTGCCGGGAGTTTCGGTGGCCATGACCATGTCGGTGTAGGCAATGATCGGGACCAAGATATTGTTGAAGTCGTGGGCAATGCCGCCGGCCAGGGTGCCGATGGCCTCCATCTTCTGGGTAGTGCGGATCTGCGCCTCCAGCTCGGCCTTTTCCTGCTCCGCCCGCTTGCGACCGGTGATATTGGTGGCGACCTCCATGCGGACATATCTGCCGTCGGTCCATTCGACGGCCTGATCCCGGCATTCATACCACTGGCTATTCACCGTGTTTTGAAACTCCCAGACATGAACGCCGGTCGGCCTTCCGGCCTTATCCAGCAATCTGTCGTTGGTGCAGAAGGCACACGGCCCTGTCTGGCCGGTTTGCAGGGCCTGCCAGCAGATCTGTCCCGCAATTTCCCCCCAGACCTCCCGGCCATATCTGTTCACGAAAAGAAGCTCATGGGTTTCAAAGTCGGCGACATATACCAAGGCATCCAGGCTGTCCACCAAGGTCTTGAACCGCTGCTGGGCATTGAACGTCTCCGCCTCCAGGCGGGTACGTTCGGTAACATCCCTGATGACCGCGCCGAAATTGATCTCCCCCTCCGAAACCCAGATGGAGACATTCAGCTCCAGGGAGAATTCGCTTCCGTCCTTTCGCCGGCCGGCAAAATCAAAAGCCGTACCCGTGTGCGGCGCCATGTCCGCGACCACAAAGTTCTTCAAACCCAGATAATGGCTTTCCCTGTATCGTTCGGGTATGAGAGTGGTCATCGGCTTGCCTTCCAGCTCCTTTTCCCCATAGCCGAACATCTTTTCCGTGGCGCCGTTGACCGACAGAATGTTTCCCTGCTCGTCGGCTATCACGATTGCATCATACGAGGCATTGACAAGGGAGCGGAACCGCTCCTCGGATTTCCGCAAGGTTTCGATCTGATGCTCCAGTTCGCGATTCAGCCGCTTGTTTTCTTCCAGGGATCTGGAAAGATTGGGCAAGATCAGCAATTTTGGCAAAAGCGGAAGAAGCAACAGCGCCGTGACGATGGAGATAAGGGCCGTGACCGCCTTGACAAGCCCCTCCTCCCAATGGGAGGGGACATAGATCGTCCAGGCGGCGAAAAAATGCGTGAGGCCGCAGGCAAGAATAAAAGCGCCAAAGAGAAGAAACAACCAGAAAAAAGGAAGATCGCGGCGTTTTGCAACCAGATAAAAGAGCATGGCGGCGATGAGCAGATAGGCCAGGCCGGTGACAACATCCGAACCGGCATGGAGCCAGAGAAGGGCCGGATCCCAGACAAGGCAATAGCCGCGCGGCATGAATTCCGTTGCCCCGGTTAATTGTTCCAGAAAATCACGCATCGGCAATGCCTATCCCTTGGGAAACCCCTCTGCACCCCCCTCCATGGCGGGCAGCGCGTTCATTATACAAAGTATCATACTCAGCCGGGGGGAAACGATAAAAAGGATTCATCCCCCCAGCGGCACCAGCTCCACCTCCCCCCAGGCGCCCAACTCCTCACCCCGGATGATGACCACCCCCAAAACCCCTGCTACGGCGGAACCCTTGCCGAGGGCAGGTTCAAGCCCCTGCCCCGGCTGAACCATGTTGCCGACCAGGGTGGCCACCGCGTCGGCCAGGGCGGTATCCTTGGCCAGCACCGTAACGGCATCGGCCTCGCCCAGACTCAGGGAATGGCCCACGGTGCCCGAGGAGGTGCAGATGCCGAGGGGCATGCGGCCTGCGGCAATCTTCAACCCCACCCGGTTGCTGAGCGGCGACAGCCCGGCAAAGATCCCGACCACGCTTTCCTGGTTGCGGCAAAAAAAAATATCGCCGCCATTTTCCACCACCACCTCCCCTGCGCCCGCAGCCAAAAGATCCAGCCCGACATATTCGGCCATGGCCCCGGCCACCCCGGCCATGGGCCCGACCTCCGCCGCCAGGCCCGCGGCGAGCATGGTTTTAACAATGGGCGGGGCGGTGGGGTCTGCGGCAAGAGGGATCAGGGAGGTGGCGAATTCCGGATGGTGCGCAATGTAGCCTTCCAACTGACCGCGATACCGGAACACCGCCGCCGTGGCCTCTTGGCGCAGGTCCGTACCGGAAAGGATGTGCAAATCCGTTTCCCGGATCCGCACCTCGAAACTGACCAACCCTCCAGGCGCGACACGGCTCCGGTAGATTCTCTTCCGGTAGGAACAAGGGTCCGGGCGTTTCTTTTTTCTTTTGACGGTCACGGGATGGCTGGTATGGTGATGGGTTGTTGGGGAAGGATCCTGGTGGCAAGTATAGCGGAGAACAGACCCTGCGGCAAGGATGTTCCCATCAGTGCGTCCCGGCCCGGAGAGTGAACAAAAAATGGAGAAATCCGGAGAGGCGCGGCTCATTCTTTTTACCCGGTATCCCGAGCCGGGACGGGCAAAAACCCGGTTGATCCCGGCCCTGGGAGCCGAGGGCGCGGCCGCGCTGCACCGGCGGATGAGCGAAAGGATTGTCGCCCGGATGGTCGTGTTTGCCGGGAAATATCCGGTTGACCTGGAGATTCGCTATACAGGCGGGGACCAACAGGCCATGGCGGCCTGGCTTTCCAGCGACATTCCCTGCCTGGACCAGGGCGAGGGCGGCTTGGGCGACCGATTGCACCGGGCCTTTGCCCACGCCTTTGCCCAAGGCAGCCGCCGGGTGGCGGTTATCGGCGCCGATTGCCCAGGTCTTGGCCCCGTTCATTTTGCCCAGGCCTTGGCAGCCCTGGAATCCCGGGATCTGGTGCTCGGCCCGGCCATGGACGGGGGATATTATCTGGTCGGCCTCAACCGGCCGGCCCCCGCTCTTTTTGCCGGGATCCCCTGGGGCACCGGCGAGGTCTTGGCCGCAACCCTGAAACAGGCGCGCGGATTGAATCTTTCCACCCACCTTCTGGAACCCCTTGCCGATGTCGACCGACAGGAAGACCTACGACATTTCCATTGTCATCCCGACCCTCAATGAGGAGGGCTGCATCGGCGAAACCCTGGCCGGGTTGGCCGGACAGCCTGGGGTGGAAGTGATAGTGGCCGATGGCGGCAGCCGGGACGCAACCGCCTCCCTGGCCATGACCGCCGGGGCCAGAGTGATAGAGGCGCCCCGGGGACGCGGCTGTCAGCAGAACGCAGGGGCACGGGCGGCGCGCGGCAGGGTGCTCCTCTTTCTCCATGCCGACACCAGATTGCCCGAAGGCTTTGCCGCGCAGATCCACAAAACCCTGGGGCAGCCGGGGGTCGTGGCCGGAGCCTTCCGTTTCGCCGTTGCTGCCGCAGGCTGGCGCTTCCGGCTCTTGGAATATTGCGTCAATTGGCGGGCCGGTTGGCTGGAGCTCCCCTATGGCGACCAGGCGCTGTTTCTCCCCGCCGCCCGGTTTCAGGCAATGGGAGGGTTTCGGGAGCTTGCTCTGCTGGAAGATCTTGAGTTGGTGCTCCGCTTGCGGAAAATGGGGCGGATCGCCCTGCTCGCAGCGCCGGCGCTCACCTCGGCCCGGCGCTGGCAACGGCTGGGACTGATGCGGACAACCGCGGTGAATCAGCTTATTTTATTGGGCTTTTATTGCGGGTTCACTCCGGACCGGCTTGCCCGCTGGTATGGCAAGGTCAGGGCGGCCGATGGCAGGCGCCCTGGGCAGTAGATGGCGGTGCAAATTCCGGTCGGGGACAGAGGCAAGCAGGAAGCCGGAACTTTTAAACAGATAGGGCGAGGTCAGGGAACGGGTCAGCAGCGGATTGGAGTCCGCCAGCAGCCCGGACATCACCATGAAGAGAACGGTCACCACCACTCCCGCCTTGACCAGACCGAAGAGGCCGCCCATGAGCCGGTCAAACCAGCCGAGAAGCGAGAGGCTCATGACCTTTTTGAGCACATAGCCAATGGCCAGGACTCCCAAAAAAACCGCGAGAAACAGCAGGGCGTAGGTCACCAGAAAAGAGATTTGCGGCGAAGGGATAAGGAAAGAAAGGTGCGGGCTTATCTGTTCGTAATACCGTCCGGCAAAAAGGTAGCCGAGAATGAGCGCCGCCAAGGAGGCCAACTGGCGAATGAAGCCGATCCAGATGCCGCGAACAAGAAAGATGAGCATGATGGCGATGACGCCGAAATCAATTGCAGTCATGGTTGACCCCTGAAACATATTATCTAATCCTTACAAAAACTTACGGACAAGAGCAAGGATTTTCCTACAAGGAGAGAACAATGGCGTTGGCCCAAGCCATTTTTGAGGAATACAGGCAGGACTGGCAGCGCCACTTTGTTCCGGCAGCCCAATTGCGGCTGGGAGCGGTGCGGCTTGCCGCCCTCGCGGATCAGGAGTCCGGGGAGGCGCATGCCTGCCTGAACGCGGACGAGATGGCGCAATGGGAGGGCTTTCGCCTGGAAAAAAGGCGGCTTGAATGGCTGGGAGGACGAATGGCGGCCAAGTGGGCGGCGGCGGCGATCCTGGGCGAATCACCGGCAGCGTGGCCGGAGCTGGCGATCCGAACCGAAAAAGATGGCCGCCCCTATGTGGCGGCCGGGGCGCACCCTGCACCGCCCTTCATCTCCATCTCCCACAGCGGGCCGCTGGCCGCGGCCCTGGCGGCAAATCTCCCCTGCGGCCTTGACATCCAGCAACCCGGCGACAAAATTCTCCGGGTAAAGGAATGCTTTGCCTCTGCGGACGAGGAAGATATCCTGCAGGCCTCGCTGCCCCTCTCTTTTTCGGAAACGGAGCGACTCACCATGCTGTGGACGGCCAAGGAGGCAATGCGCAAGATGGTCCGGATCACCCCCCTGCTCGGCCTCCTGGAAATTCGCTTGCTTGCAAGCCGCGGCGGGCAAGGCACTCCGCACAACCCGCTGGCGCTGACTGTTGCCCCGGGCCGAGCGGAGGATTCCCGCCCTGCGCACACCACCGTGCTCTGTTTTTTTACCGACAACCTGGCCTGGGCCATGACGTGCCCGCCCGCCGGAAAGGAGTAACCCATGGAACTCATGTCTTTTCTCAAACAGGTTCCTTTGTTTGCCGGCCTGACCCCCGAGCAGTATGACGAGCTGACCATGATCATCACCCTCCAGGACTACGCCCGCGGGCAATCCATCTTTGCCGAAGGCGATCCGGGCGCCGGATTTTATGTGGTCATGGAGGGATTGGTCAAGATCTACAAGCTATCCATGGAGGGCAAGGAGCAGATCCTCCACATCTTCGGGCCTGGGGAGCCCTTTGCCGAGGCCGCCGTTTTCATGGGCTCGACCTTCCCGGCCCATGCCCTGGCTCTCGAAAAAAGCCGGACCCTCTTCATCCCGCGCCGCGCCTTCATCGACCTGATCCGGACCAATCCGGCCCTGGCCATGAACATGCTGGCCACCCTGTCCATGCGGCTCAAGAAATTTGCCCACCTGATCGAGGATCTCTCGCTCAAGGAAGTCCCGGGGAGGGTGGCGGCCCACATCCTTTTCCTCAGCACCCAGCAGGGGGGCAGCGACACAGTGACGCTCAACATCGGCAAGGCCCAACTGGCCAGCCTGCTGGGCACCATCCCGGAAACCCTCTCCCGCATCCTGACCAAGCTCACAAAACAGGGATTGATCAGCAGCGAAGGGGCGCGGATCACCATTTTAGACCGCGACGGCCTGGAGGATCTGGCCATGGGGGAGAAACTGTAAGCGGGGACAAAGCAAGCAAACGACCTGCTTGGTGCTGGAATGCTGGAAATGGAGGAAACTGTTCAGCAGTGCCGCAGATGCTAGGAAGAGGCCTGCGAAGTGTGCTCTCGCACATGAGCAGGCCGATGACAACGCAGATGTGGTGCTGCTGAACAGTTTACTGTTCCAGCCCGAATTCAAAGGCCATCCCGGTCTTGCCCAGGTGAACAAGGATATTCTTGAGCCCCTGCAGGGTGTCGACCTGAAAGTTGATCTGCCAGGCCGAGGTGCGCGACGGCTGGCTGGAGAGCAGTTCGATCTCGCTGATCTTCATCTCTTCCGGGGCCACGCTCAGCATCATGAGAACGCGGTTGCGGGACGGGGCCTCCAGAATGAGGATGGTCTGCGGCTTTGGCACCGGGGTCTCCTTGAGCCGCCAGCGCACCTCCACCACATCCTCCCGCTGCACCTGCAGGGAGGTGATGGTGGCGCATTCCTTCTGATGCACGGAAAGCCCCCGCTCGCTGAGCAGGCCGTACAGCCCTTTTTCCGTGGGTACCGGATTGCAGCAGCGGGAAAACTTGATGCAGGCCGGATCCAGGGTGGCAAGCTCGATGCGGTTCAGGCTGCCGGTGGGAGGCTGCAGGGTCTCCCTTCCCGCGTACAGCCGGGTCTTGATTTCGTTGATGAGTTCCCGCAGCCGAAACCTCCCCTCGCCCAGGCCAAGAAAAAGCTCCGGCAGCTCCCGTGCCCCGAGGGGACCCATGATACCTGCCATGCCAGGATTTTCCAGAATCTCATAGGGCAACCCGTAGCGCTTGAGTTCCTGGCGAAGGATACTCTCGCCGATCATGCTGGCCAGACTCTCCCGCCGTTGGCGGAACAGTTTGGAAAGCTCGGCCCGGGCCCTGGGGGTCTGGCACCGGTGCTGGATATCCGGTTCGAAACGCACCGGCTCCTTCTGGCAGATGATCTCCACCTGATCGCCGTCTTCGAGAAGGGCGTCGGGAGCCACCTGCCGCTTGCCGATCCTGGCCATGATGCAGCGTTTGCCCACATCGGTATGTACCTTGAAGGCGAAATCCAGCACGATGCTGTGGGCGGGAAGCTCAACAGGGTCGCCCTTGGGTGTATAGGTGTAGATCGCCTTTTTGCCGCTTACCGCGATCATCTCCCGGTAGGAGAGATCCTCGTCCGTCCCCAGGATGTCGAGCATCTCCCGCAGCTCCACCTCGAAACCGGAAGGCACGGTCTTGTGGGCAAACCATTCCCGCACCAGGCCGGTGCGGGAGGAGGTGGTCATTTCGGTGGTGCGGATCTTGAACAGGTAGTTGCGCCCCTTGATATTGGCGCGGACATGCAGGCTCTGGTAGCCGGTGGCCTTGGGATTGGCGATGAAGTCCCGGATGGTGCGCGGGATGGGCGGATAATTTTGGTTGATGACCCCGAGAATCCGGTAACAGGTTTGGATATCGTTGGTAACAATGATGAATTCCAGAGGGTTGGCAATGGTTTTGTGCAGCACCTTATGGGCCGGATCAAAGTAGGCCCACAGCCCCTTGGGGTTGAGGCGGATCTCGTGGGTGATCCATACCTCCTTCATCCGCTCCTCAAGGGTGCGCTTGATGGCCAGCACCTCTTCGCTGCCCTGCAGCCGCTTGATCGCAGCCAGCACCTTCTGGCTCTGTCGGGGAAATTTGTACATCAGGGCCAGGGTGTAGAGCTCCCGCTTGATGGAGTTCAAGCCCATGACCTTGGCCAGGGGCGCGTAAATGTCCAGGGTTTCCTCGGCGATCTTCTGCCGCTTGTCCTTGGGCATGGAACCCATGGTCCGCAGGTTGTGCAAGCGGTCGGCCAGCTTGATCAAGAGAACCTCAAGATGGGCCGCGGCCCCGGAAAAAAGCTTGCGGTGGACCAGCTTGTAAAAAGTCTGCTTGTTTCCGGAAAAGTTGGTGATCTTGGTGCAGGCATCGACGATGATCTCGATGTTCTTGCCGAATATCTCGCCGATGACCTCGCTGGTCACTTCGGGCACGTCCTCAACCGTGTCGTGGAGCACGGCCGCGGCCAGCAGCTCCGGGTCGCGGATGTCCAGCTCCTCAACCAGGATTTTCGCCACCTGGAGGGGATGGCTGACATAGGCCTCGCCGGACTTGCGCCGCTGGTCCTGATGGGCGGAAACCGCAAAGGACAACGCCTCCCAGAAGACTTTGGCCACCCCTTCCTGCCCGCCGAGAAGCTGCTCCATGCGCTCGCAATAGGCGGCTATGTTGAATTTTTTGGAAGGGGCCATGGAGGTCGCGTGTCTTTCTTGTCCGGTGATGGGTAAATGGGATGCCCTGTCCCTGCAAATGCGCTATAATTACAGTTGTCAGGTTGTTTTGTAAGGGTATTTCGTTCTCAGCCCTTGTGCAATGATTTTCCATTTCTTTAAAAAAAAAGCGTCACTATCCAACGTAATGCCGGACCGAGACACAAACCATACGAGGCACACCCGTGACACAGAGAAGAAAAGTTTTCCGCAGCAAACAGGGGCGGCCGGGGAAGCGGCAGCGCGAGGCCGGCAAGGGGCCGCGCCAGCGCCAGGACGACCGCTTTGAGGGCGAAATTCTCGGCCGGCTCTACACTGCGGAGATGCCGCTTTCCGCAAGGGACATCTTTGCAGCCCTGGGGTTGAGCAAGAGCCATCGCCAGGAGGTGCTGGGGGTGCTGGATGATCTCTGCCGCCGCAAGGTGCTTTCCTGCAAACGGGAAACCTTTTCCCTGCGCACAAGCGCGGAACTCTTCGCCGGCCCGATCAGCGTGACCACCAAGGGCTACGGCTTTGTCGCGCCCACCGAGGCCCCGGCCGAACTGGAGATCGACCAGGACGTCTTTATCCCGCCCGGCATGCTGGGCGGCTCGGCCCACAACGACAAGGTGCTGGTCCAGTTGATGAGCCGCCGCCAGGGCCGTTACGAAGGACGGGTGATCGCGGTCCTGAGCCGGGCCACCACTCGGCTGGTCGGTACTTACATGGCCGGAGGCGCCACCGGGTTGGTGACCCCGGAGGACTCCCGCTTTCCCTACAATCTGATCATCCGCAAGGAAGACAGCCGGGGTGCCAAAAACGGCGACGCGGTCCTGGCCGAGGTCACCTCCTTTGCCGCCGGGCAGCGCAACCTGGACGGCATCATCCTCGAGGTGCTGGGCAATCCCAAGGACATCCAGGTGCAGACCGAGATGGTCATCCGCAAGTTCGACCTGCCCCATGTCTTCACCCAGGAGGTGATCGGCCAGGTGGAGGCGCTGGACCCGGAGGTGAAAATGTCCGCCTCCCGCACCGATTTGCGCACGATACCCCATGTGACCATCGACGGGGAAACCGCCCGCGATTTTGACGACGCCGTGGCCATCGAACCGCTGAAAAAGGGGTATCGGCTCTACGTTTCCATCGCCGATGTCAGCCATTATGTGCGGCCGCAAACCCCGGTAGATGTTGAGGCTTATCAGCGCGGCACCAGCGTCTATTTCCCCACCCGGGTCATCCCCATGCTGCCGGAACGGCTCTCCAACAACCTCTGCAGCCTGGTGCCCGATGAAGACCGCTACACCTTCACCGCCATGCTCGATTTCGACGAGCACGGCAACCGGTTGGCCAAACGCTTCATGAAGAGCATCATCCGCAGCAAATACCGCCTCACCTATACAAAGGTTAAACAGATCCTGGCGGACAAGGATGAAACGGTGCGCGGCCAGTACAGCGACATGGTGGAGGATCTGGAACGCATGGGCCGACTGGCCCTGAGCCTGGAAAAGCAGCGGACCAAGCGAGGGAGCATCGGTTTTGAACTCCCGGAGCCCCTGGTGGTGCTGGGCGAGGACAACACCGTGCAGACCATCACGCGCAGCGAGCGCAACCAGGCCCACAAGCTCATCGAGGAATTCATGCTCGCAGCCAACGAGGCGGTGGCCGAGGCGTTGGAACAGGGCAAGATCGACTCCCTCTACCGGATCCACGAAGCACCCGACCCGCTCAAGGTGGCGGAGTTCACCGAGTTTGCCCAGAGCATGGGGCTTCCGGTGGACGACGGCGGCGGCTCGCCCCAGTGGTTCGGCAAGGTATTGGCCATGGCGGCGGGCACCCCCCAGGAGTATATCATCAGCAACCTGCTGCTGCGCACCATGCAGCAGGCCCGTTACTCCCCCCACAATCTCGGCCATTTCGGCCTGGCCGCCACCCACTACACCCACTTCACCTCCCCCATCCGCAGGTACCCGGACCTCATGGTCCACCGGGCCCTGGCCGCAAGCCTGCAAAAAAAGGGGCGGGAAAAGCCCGGCCCCGAAGCGGTGTCCACCGAGGAATCCGGCACCTTTCTCTCAAAGCGGGAGCGGGTGGCGGTGGAGGCGGACCGGGAGATGGTGGAGCGGCTCCAGGTCCATTTCATGGCCGACAAGATCGACGAGACCTTTGAGGCCATCATCTCCGGGGTCACCGCCTTCGGGTTGTTCGTCGAACTGACCGAGGTCTTTGTCAACGGCGCCGTGCCCATCACCGAGATGCGCGACGATTATTACGAACTGGAGCAGGGCCGCCACCGGCTCATCGGCCAGCGGACCAAGACCGTCTTCCAGATCGGGGATCTGGTGCGGGTGCGCCTTACCAGCGTGGAGATCCCCCGGCGGCGGATCAATTTCAGCGTGGAGGAAAAGCTGGCCCGGGCCACGGACTTGGTCCAGGCTGCCCCAAAAAAACGCCCGCCAAGCCAGGCCAAGCCCCGGAAAAAATCCGTGGCCCAACCAAAGAAGCGGCCTGCTCCAGACAAATGAACGAGGCGGTGCAGGATACGGTGCGGGAACTGATGGGTCAGGCGGCCATCGTCCTGGTCTCCCCAAAGTTTGCCGAAAATGTCGGCTCCGCCGCGCGGGTTGCGGCGAACATGGGGATTGGCAGGCTCATCCTCGTCTGCCGGGAAGTACCGGACCGCGAGAGGATGCTCACCCTGGCCACCGCCAAGGCAGCCCATCTCATCGACACCCTGGAACACCACCGGGAACTGGGGGAGGCCCTGGCCCCCTTCGGCTGGGTGCTGGGCACCTCGGCCCGCCAGGGCAGAAAACGAACCACGGTCAACAGCCCCAGGCAGCTCATGGGGGAGGTCCTGCCCCAGCTCAAGAACAACCGGGTCGCACTGCTCTTCGGCCCGGAAGACCGGGGGTTGGCCAACGAGGAGCTCCGCTACTGCAACCAGATCACCACCATCCCGACGGTTGATTTTTCCTCCCTCAACCTGGCCCAGGCCGTGGCCATCCTCTGCCACGAACTCCATTACAGCGTCCTGGACGCAGTGAGCCGCAACGCCTTTCCCATCTCGCTTCCCAAGCAGGGCAACAAGGGGGAGCTGGAGGCGATGTTCGGACATGTGGAAGAAACGCTTGCCGCCATCGGCTTCTTGAAAAACGGGGAGGATGATTACTGGATGAAGAGCATCCGCCAATTTCTCGGGCGGATAGGGCTGAAGTCAAAGGAGATCAAGATCATCCGGGGGGTCTGCAGACAACTGCTCTGGCGGGACGGACAAAAAGCCCCCGGCAAAGGGGAAAGCGAATAGCGCGGAACCGGAAAGGCTCGGCAACTATGCAGCAGCGCCGCGTCGCTGCTGCAGGAGCTGTCAGGAAGAGGCCGGCGAAGTGTGCCGGGCACATGCGGTGCTGCTGAACAGTTACTAAAACATCCGCTTCTTCCAGAGCACAAACCCGGCCAGTCCGGTGAGCCCGATGGAGAGGCCAAGCACGACCCAGAAGCCAAATTGCTGCCCCAGTAACGGCACCCCGACGTTCATGCCCCAGAAGCTGGAGATCATGGTAGGAGTGGAGATCAGGATGGTGATGGAGGCGAGCAGCTTCATCACCTGGTTCAAGTTGTTGGAGATCACCGAGGTGAAGGCGTCCATCATGCCGCTGAGGATGTCGGAGTACATCTGCACCATCTCAAGTGCCTGACGGTTTTCAATAATGGCGTCCTCGAGGATGTCCTCATCCTCTTCGTACTGCGGCAGCAAATGCTGCAGGGCGCTGTTCTTTCTGAGCCGCAGCAGCCGCTCCAGAACCAGGCCGTTGGAGCGCAGGGCCACAGTGAAGTAGGTAAGGCCCTTTTCCATGTCGAACAGCCTGAAAACCTCCGCATTGTTCATCGATTTACGCAGATGCCGCTCGATTTCATCGGTTTGGCGGTTGATCTGATGGATGAAGCGCAGATACACCTTGGCGGTCTTGTAGAGAATCTGAAAAAGAAAGCGGGTGCGCTTGCCGGTGTTGTAATAGGCCGGGGCCCCGGGGCCGACGATGTTTCCGGGCAGGATCTCGGTTTCTTCCAGCGAGACGGTAATGACCTGGTCCGGGGTCAGAATGATGCCCAGCGGCAGGGTGTCGTACATGTCCGGCCCGCGCAGCACCGGAAAATTGGTGAGCACCAGCATGCAGTTGTCTTCGATTTCGATACGGGAGCGTTCTTCCGAGTCCAGCGCGGCGCGGAGCAAGTCTTCCGGCACCCCGGTGGAGGTGGAAACCGTGCTGATTTCCTCCGAGGTCGGGTTGACCATGCGAATCCAGGATCTGGACACAGGCCCGCTGTCCGTGACGATCTGCAACTGATGATCAAAGCGTTTGTACACGGTAAGCATGTCGGTGCGCCTCCTGTCCGGGGCGGAATTTTATCCGGCCAGCATCTCATTATTACGGGCCGTCCAGCGGCAACTCCGGAAACACAACAGCCGCTCGCTTGAGTTGACGGGAGAGGAGAAAGGGGGGGAAGGCAACAAGAAAATCAGGGGTCCACACCGCCACGATACAATTCAAACCAGCACAAGCTCTTTACTTGGTTTTAGAAACCCGTGTCAACCGAAAATCAGACCCTGGGCTAAACACCCTGCAAGGGGCAGCCATCGCAGAGCGGATTGGTTTTCTTGCAGTATTCCTTGGCAAGGCGAACCAGAAGGGCGTGGTACTCGTTGAAGAGCTGGGCGTCGGTGGGCAGCTTGCCCAGGAAAAGATCCTGGATCTCTTCATACCCTGCGTCTTCCGCAATGAGGTCATGTCGGAGCAGGATGCGGTAGGTGTAGGCATCCACCACGAACACCGGTTTTCCGGCGCCATACAGCGTGATGGAATCCGCGGTTTCCGGACCGATTCCCTTTATGGCCAGCAATTTTTCCCGGAGGGTGTGGGTGCTCTGCGCAAAAAAGGCCTCAAGATCCCCGCTCTCTGCCCGGATGGCGGCGAAAAGCCCCTTGATCCGTTTGGCCTTCTGGTTGTAGTACCCCGACGGCCGGATTTTTTCGGCGAGAACCTCCAGGGGCAGGGCTTCCAGGGCGTCAAAGGAGAGAAGCCCCTCCCTCCGCAATGATTCGATGACCATGCTCACGTTGCGCCAACTGGTGTTCTGGGTCAGAACCGCGCCGAGCATGATCTCAAATGGGGTTTCACCGGGCCACCAGTGCTGGGGCCCGAAATGCGCGAAAAGACGGGTGTGGATTTCCTCAATCCGGTTGCTCACGGTTGCTGCATCCCTGCCGACAATCAGTCGGAACGCATGAAGAGGAAGTAGACGGCAATGGCAATGGCGCCGATGAATACCCCGGCCACGGGCAAGACCTTGCCGATCTGGAGCGCACCGTCCACCACCAACCCCTCCATGTAGCGGCTCCCGCTGAAAAGCCACAGCCCGAAACCGAGCCCGGTCAGGACCAGGGTGTCCACGGCCTGCTTGTAGAGGTTGTAGCAGATGAAACCGATAAAGGGGACCAGAAACCAAGTGTTGGTGAAAAGCCCCCTAAAGTCTACCTCGCGGAACTGTTGCGGCACGTTGGTGCTGTTGACAAAATCGACAATCTGCCCCAGAAATTCGGTCATGCGCTGCGTCCTCCTCTGTGGTGATTACGAAATTATTTCTGCAAGCGGTCGGAGGCGGTGGCCTGCTTGTACACCTTGATGGCGCAGTACGAGCCGCACATGCTGCAGGCGTCGCCCTTGTAGGAACTCCCCTCCTCCCGGAAACGCCGCGCCTTTTCCGGATCGATGGACAGCTCGATCTGGCCTTTCCAGTCCAGATTGTTGCGGCACTTGGCCATGGCGATGTCTTTCTCAATGGCGCCGGGCAGCCCCTTGGCGATGTCCGCCGCGTGGGCGGCGATGCGGGAGGCCATGACCCCCTCGTGCACATCCTCGGCGCTGGGCAATTTAAGATGCTCGGCCGGGGTCACGTAGCAGAGGAAGTCCGCCCCAGCCGCGCCGGCAATGGCCCCGCCAATGGCGCCGGTGATGTGGTCGTAGCCCGGCGCGATGTCCGTGACCAGCGGCCCCAGCACATAAAAGGGCGCGCCAAGGCAAAGCTGCTTCTGCAAAAGAATATTGGCCGTGATTTGATTGAGCGGCATGTGGCCCGGCCCCTCGACCATCACCTGCACCCCTGCCTCCCAGGCGCGCTGGGTCAACTCGCCCAGGTGGATCAATTCCTGGACCTGGCCCCGGTCGGTGGCATCGGCCAGGCAGCCGGGCCGGATGCCGTCGCCCAGGCTGAGGGTGACTTCGTGCTCCTTGAGGATGGCGAGCAGCTCGTCAAAATGCTCGTACATGGGATTTTCTTTCTTGTTGTAGCTCATCCACTCGATGGTAAACGACCCGCCCCGGCTGACCACGCCCATGAGCCGGGGATGGTTGCGGACCCGGTCCAGGGTGCTTCTGGTGATGCCGGAATGGATGGTCATGAAATCGACGCCGTCCTGGGCCTGCTGCTCAATGCCCTTGAACATCTGGGCAACCGTGACCTCGCCGATCTTTTTCTTCTGCTTCTCCACCACCTCGGCGATGGACTGATAGATGGGCACGGTGCCAAGGGGGATGGGGCAGCTTTTCAGGATCTCGCGGCGGATCTCGTTCAACTCGCCGCCCATGGAAAGGTCCATAACCGTATCGGCTCCGGCCTTGAGGCAGACGCAGAGCTTCTGCAGCTCCTGGCTCACCTCGGGATAATCCTTGGAGGAGCCGATATTGGCGTTGACCTTGGTGGACAAGCCCTTGCCCACAGCCATGATCCGGTCGAATGCATGATTTTTGTTCTTGGGAATGCAGATCGTGCCAGCGGCAACCCCCTGCATCAGGACCTGGACCGTGACGTTCTCGTTGGCAGCACAGTTTTCAAAAAGAGGGGTGCATGCGCCCCTGATGGCGTCTTCGCGAATACTCATCACAGGTTCTCCGATAACCTCCGGCGCGGGCCGCAGGGTGTTGTTGACAGTAAGCCGTTGCACCAAACGATGTCGTCCTCGTGATGGCCCACAACGGCATAAGGAGCCGTAACGAAAAAATCAAAACAGCAGCGTTTGCTTCGTAACGGCTCCTAAATTTAAAGGAAGCTCAAGACAAAAAAACATACCAGCGCCCCTTTGAGAATGCAATGGAAATGTATGAAAACCGGGAGGGAGAATGACTATAACACCCCGTGTTCATGGAGAATTTTGAAGCCAATACCGATGAGAACCAGGCCGCCGACAATCTCGGCCCGGGAGCCCAACCGCGAGGCCGCTCCCAGCAGACAGCCCAGCCGCAGACCCAGCGCGGTAAGTCCCGAAGCGACCAGACCGATGATCAGAGCCGGAAGCCAGACGCTGATCTCAAGCACGGCAAAACTCAAGCCCACGGCCAGGGAGTCGATGCTCGTTGCAACCGAGAGGGTGATGAGCATCCGGCCTTTGGTGGGGTCCGCGCCCTCTTTCGCCTCGTGCTCCTCCCGAATCGCCTCCCAGATCATCTTGACCCCTACGAAGGCGAGGAGACCAAAGGCGAGCCAGTGGTCAAAGGCTTCGATGGAGGAACGGACCGTAAGCCCGCCCAGCCAGCCGAGGATGTTCATCCCGGCCTGAAAAAAACCAAAGTGGAAGGCCAGACGGAACACCTGCCGGGAATTCACCTGACACAGGCTGACCCCGGCGGCCAAGGCCACGGCAAAAGCGTCCACGGCCAGGGCCAGGGCGATGAGCAGGATTGAGGAAAATTCCATGGAACAGGCTGCGCGGATGGGGTTATGAAGGGGGGAAGGCGCGGGTTCGCGGCCACTTGACCATTTTTCCCCGGAGCTGGCAAGAAAAAAGCCCCGCCGAGACGGGCCAGGAGAAGAACGCAACAAGCCGGGAAATCAGGCGCCCCGCGGCTCACCGCTCTCGATGGGCAGGCTCGGATCCCTGGACCATTCGTTCCAGGAGGCGAAATAGACCCGCAAGCGATTGAAACCGGCCAGCTTCAATGCCACATAGGTATTGGCCGCCCGCGAACCCTTGAAACAGAAGATGATGACCTCGCTGTCCGGAAAGATCCCCTGGCTGGCGCACAGCGCCCTTATTTCATGGGCTGGCCGGAAGGCAGGAATCGCATCCCGGGTCATGAAACTGTACCACTCGATCCAGCGGGCGGTGGGGATCCTCCCCCGCCGGGGGGAAAAATCGAAGCCGTAGGGCGAGGAGGTGTGGCCCAGCCATTCGTTGGCATCCCGGTTGTCGAGGAGAATGGTTCGGGGATCGTTCAGAGCCGCGAGAACATCATCCCTGGTCGCCATCAGGGCGGTGTTTGGACGGGGGAGAAACCGACTGGGGACCGGCGGGACTTCAACGGTTTCCTCGGGCAACCCGTACTGCTGCCAGGCCCAGAAACCGCCGTCCAGAATGCCGCAATCCGGGTGACCGAGATAGCAGGCCAGCCAGTAGCCGCGACAGGAAGCGCCATACCGGGTGTCGAAGCTGTCTTCGTAAAAAACAACCTTCTGGTTATGGGTGACGCCCACCCGGGAAAAACTCGCCTCAAAGGTATTCTGCAGGGCGACCAGCCCTTCCGGGGTGCTCTCGCTTAAGAAGGAAAAAATCTCCGGCATGTTCACCGCCCCGGGGATGTGCCCTTCGGCAAAGGTGTCCTGATCGCGGATATCCACCAGCAGCACCGCTCCTTGCTCCAGCAGGGCCTGGGTTTCATGGAGGGTGTAGAGAATTTTTTCCGTCATGCACATATCCTGAGTTGAAGAGAAAGCCGTTATGCCCTGATTCCCCAATATAAAACCTTCGTGCCGGGACCGCCCGAAAAAATTCTCCGAACTTGTCGAAACGTTTTTCTTCCTCTATAGTATACCGCAGGAGGTGGCACAATGGCGCTTGATCCGCAGATGAAGATTTTACTCGTTGAAGACGCCGGCACCATGCGCAAGATGGAGGCCAAGATTCTCGGCCAGGTCGGCTTCACCAACATCGTCGAGGCGGTGGACGGCAACGACGCCAAGGAAAAACTCGGCGCCGAGCCGGGCATTGCCCTGGTCATCAGCGACTGGTCCATGCCCAACTGCGACGGCTACCAGCTGCTGCAATGGATGCGCGAGCAAGACGGTTTCAAGAACCTCCCCTTTCTTATGGCCACCGGCCACGGCGACAAGGCCTACGTGGCCAAGGCCAAGGAGGCCGGCGCCAACGGCGTGGTGGCCAAGCCCTTTACCCCGGACGAGCTCAAGGTTCTCATCGAGGAGATTTTCGGCTTCAAGCAGACCCCAGCCCCCAAAAAAGAGGAAGGACCCAAGATCAGCGCCGAGGGCAAGGTCACGCTCAAGATGGCCCACATCCAGATCACCGACCATCTGGCCCTGGGCGTGCTCAAGCATCAGGTGGCCTCGGGCCGGAAGTCTCCGAAGCACTTCAGCCTGGACACCCTCTGCATGCCGGGCTGGAACCCGGTGCAGAACGCCCTGGAAAACAGCGAAGTGGACGGGGCCTTTATCCTGGCCCCCATGGCCATGGACCTGTTCAGCTACGGCGTGCCCATCAAGCTGGTGCTTTTCGCCCACCGCAACGGCAGCATCTGCGTGCGCAACAAAAGCGGCAAGTATGCAAAACCGTACCAGCAGTTCTTCAAGCACAAGACCTTCTATATCCCGCACAAGATGTCGGTCCACAACATGCTGGCCCACATGTACTTCACCCAGATGGGCTTACGTCCCGGGGTGGTGGGCAAGGAAGCGGTCAACGTGCTCTTCGACGTGGTGCCGCCGGTGGCCATGCCGGAATTTTTAAAGGACAATGCCGAGGCAAGCGGTTTCCTGGTGGCCGAGCCCATCGGTTCTCGGGCCATTACCGCAGGCATTGCCGAGCGGCAGTTTCTCTCCAGCGAGGTGTGGCAGGATCACCCCTGCTGCGTCGTGGTTTTCCGGGATGAAATTCTCAAGAAATACCCGGAGGCGGTGCAGGAATTCACCACCATGCTGGTGGAATCCGGCATCTATATCCGGGATCATGTCGACGAGGCAGCGGAAATCGCCGTGAACTTCCTCGATCCGCAAAAGAAAATCGGCCTGGAGCCCGCCCTGCTGCGCAATGTGCTTTCCGACCCCCAGGGCATCACCACGGACAACCTCTATCCGGTCAAGGAAGACCTGGAGACCATCCAGGATTACATGACCAGCAAGATGGAGATCGGCCGGCGCATCAATCTCGCGGATTTTGTCGACACCCGCTTTGCCGATATCGCCTGCAAGAACCTGCCGAGCGCGGCAGGCACAGGCCAGGAAAAGGGCGCGCCCCGGGGCGCGGCCAAAAAGCTGGGCATCGATCAGGCCCTTGCCTCCCGAGAAGGCAAGTATCTTATCTTCACCCTGGGCGATGAACGTTACGGCCTCGGCATCCTCGATGTCCGGGAGATCATCGGCCTGATCTCCATCCACGAGCTGCCGCAGATGCCGCCCTTTTTTAAAGGGGTCATCAATTTACGGGACAAGATCATTCCGGTCATGGATATGCGGAGCAAGTTCGGCATGGAAAGCGCGGAATACGATGCCCGCACCTGCATCATCGTGGTGGAGGTTTCCGGCCTCACCGGCTCCCGGCTCATCGGCATCATTGTCGACTCGGTATCCGAGGTGGTCAGCATCAAGGAACAGGATGTGGAAGATCCCCCGAAATTCGGGAGCACGGTTGACAGTCAGTGTTTGCTGGGCATGGCCAAACTCCCCGAGGGCGTGACCATTCTCCTGGACATTGATCGTCTTATGCATCTCCAGGAGGAGATAGTGCTCAGCCCCGCCCTCTAGAAAACCGGCGGCCCTGCCGTTTAACAAAGAAAATGACCATTCACCCAAGGCCTATGGCCTGGAGTCCAGTAATTTCCGGACCACCCGAGCAAAATGATCCATGGCAAAAGGTTTTTGCAGCAGGGCGGAACCTCGTTCCTCCTCCAGTTCCTGTGTCTCAACATCAAAGGCGTACCCGGTCATATAGAGGATAGGCAGATCGGGTATCCGATCCCTGACCGCCCTGCCCAAGGCCTTGCCTCCCAGACCCGGCATAATCAAATCGGTCACCAGCATATCAATTTCCGCTCCCTTCTTTGCAAAAATATCCAGGGCGTCCTTCCCGTTGG